>Ga0302251_1000050_pt1 | contig 141532 bp, 124 predicted proteins | sample AAG_RA_Gln_MG_FD_193534 | JGI IMG/M metagenome (GOLD analysis project Ga0302251, IMG submission 193534) | Enriched activated sludge microbial communities from anaerobic digester in WTTP, New Holstein, Wisconsin, United States - AAG_RA_Gln | ecosystem: Engineered > Bioreactor > Anaerobic >... | reverse complement strand
TGCAGGGTCCCGGCGGTGGAATGCAGGGTCCCGGCGGCGGAATGCAGGGTCCCGGCGGCGGAATGCAGGGTCCCGGCGGTGGAATGCAGGGTCCCGGCGGCGGACAACAGCAGAGATCAGGTGGGCGACGTTAGGCTCTCTGCCTTGTCGTGCAAGAACGTTTTAGGAGGATAGTCAATGGAGAGAAAAGACGCCTATCTTATCATAATACTGATAGTTATTGCTTTTTTGCTTGGTTACGTGATAGCCATGGTGAGGCCCCCTCTGGCGGTGCTTACCAAACCCGGACAGTCACCTACGATTATCAATGTGATTTATCACCCCAAGCCTAAGGCTGTCATGCTCTCGACTGAAGAGCTGATGTCGGGCATAATGGTGCTCAGCAGTGAAAAGGGTATGGAGCTGACTCCAAAGCAGAAGTCGGAAGTAAAGGGTGTCATCGATGAGATCAGGACGAAGCAGGAAGATTACAAAAAAATTCAAAAAGATCTCGACAGTTCGAAAAAGAAGATGGAATCAATTCTAATTACGAAACAGCTTAAATTCCTGAAGGAAAATCGAGCTGACCTCTTTGTCCGTGCCCGCTCAGCAGGCTCTCAAGGTGGAGCCCCCGGGCAGACTCTTCTCGAAGAGCTTGAAAAGAGTATTGCCGGGAAGAAGTAAAATACAATCGTGGGAGGATTGTGCTTATGGAAAGAAAAGATTATCTCTTAATTGTGATACTCATCCTGGCGGCTGTCTTTTTTGGTTCTGTCATCATGATGAAGAATGTGCGGGTGGCCATGGTCCGGGAAGAATTGCCTAAAGATGATATTACTTCAAACAGGTTCTTACTTCCCCGCTCTGCTCCCAGCGAGGATCTTTCACTTGGCGATGTAATGACAGGCATCATGGTGCTCGATAAGGAAAAAGGTCTTGAGCTCTCTTCCAAGCAGAAATCTGATATCCAGACAGTGCTCAACGAGATCAAACCCAAGCAGGAAGAGTATGAGAAAGTTACCAAAGAAATCGATGGAGCTGTCAAGAAGCTCAGCAAGATATTAACGCCGAAACAGCTTAATTATCTGGCCAAGAACAGGGGAGAGCTGAGCTCAAGGATGCGCAGGAGCGGCGGGAGTGAGTCGCCTGACCAGAATATTCTGCAGAATCTTGAAAAGAGTCTGGGCGCGGAAAAGAACTAGGGTCAAAGAATCGCTTATCACGGCAACGTTAAAAAAGAGCAGGTGAAGGGGTTTCAACCTGCTCTTTCTCATGCATTGATTAAGTGTCCCGCAACAACTACTTTTTCGGAATGAAGTCGATGAAGTTCCTGATATAGAGTGAATATACAAAGGACAGTGCTGCACCTCCGTGCTTTTTTTCTATCTCGGCGAGTGTTGTGGAGCCGTTTATCATATCGACGATCCTTCTGGCCTTGAAAGACACCGGTATCACCTGTGTATGCCGGATGAGAGCAAGGCCGAAGTCTTCCTCTCTTTCAATAAACTTAGGCGATGGGCAGAGCGTTTCGTCGAGGTTCACTTCCAGGATCTGTTCCTTATTCTGTTCCGGCTTCACACGTTTCTTGATCAGCGAATCCTGCGGTATTTCAAGCAGGTCGGCCATGGCCTTGCACCCTGCAGGGCAGAAGGAGAGTTTGCTGCATCTTTTACACTCTTTCGGGATCTTTTCTCTCCAAGACCGCATCTTCCTGGACTGCCATATTGATGTGACAGACTCGTTCATAAGGTTTCCGGCTATGTAAGGTGAATGGTTGCAGGGGCGTATGTTTCCGAAGGGATCGACTGTTCCGTATGTAACTCCGGCAAGGCATCCCGATGACGAGGATGGGAAAAAGCAGAAGGGGATGCAGTTTCCAATTATGCAGTTGTATCCCTGCTTCTGGAGCTTTTCAATCTTTGTCAGCGCTTCCTTTGTTTCCTCTTCGGAGAGCGTGATCGACGGCACAGGTTTTCCGATGAATCTGTTGAAGACTATGCTTCTGGCTCCCAGCTCAATAGAGAGGAAGACGATCTCGTCAATTATGGATATGTTTTTCTTTGTAAGCACTGAGTTGGTATTGACCTCAAAGCCGGATGATACGAGCGTCTTTATCGTTTCTGTGACGAGGGCGAAGTTTTTCTCTCCAGAGAAAGAGCAGTGCGTCTCTTCGTCCGAGCCGTGGAGCGATATCAGAAATGAGCCGAGGTATGCGCATTTCTGAAACTTCTCGGAGAGCGCCACCGGATCTTTCCAGAGTCCGTTTGTGAAGATATGGTAATATCGCTCCTCTTTCTCGAGGTATGACAGTATGTCGAAGAGATCGCCGCGCTCTACAGGCTCCCCGCCGGTTATTCTGAACTCCTGCACGAAAGGTGAGAGCTTTTTTATAATGTCGCCCCACTGCGCCGCAGTGAGGCTCCTGTCATCAGGTTGATGGGGGAATACATTGCTGCAGCCCGGACAGTGGCCGCTGCACTGTGTTGTCACTTCGAGTGACATCACTACCGGTCCTCTGAGTTCAATTACCATGAAGTTTGTTCCTTTCTATGGTGAGTGTCTGTATGATTTTTTATGAGCCGATCCTGTGCTTCTGCAATTACACTTCATCACCTGAACATGGCAAGAAGCACTTCGCCCCCTTCGAAGCGGCGGTCTCCTGCTTGGAAGATATTAATACTTTCAGCCTTGATGTATTTATTCCTCTTGAAATGATCTGCAAGATCGGTGTTTTCACAGGTCGATTGAAGATTCATGTATGTGATCGTGCCGTCTGGAGAATAGGAGTAATCAGGTGTATAAAGGATTCCGTCGTTTTCTGTGTATATGACAAGGGATGACATTTCGCGCTTGAGGGAGTGAGCCTTTGGCTGGTCATAGCGTTCTATCAGTCTGTATATCTCGAAGCCCAGATTCTCCGACTCCCTGCACTCGAGATTGCATGGGAAATGGCTGAGTATTGTATTATCTGTGTATCTTAAAAACCTGTTGTTGACAAACGGGTACTGTTTAAGTGTCCAAAGGGTCCTTATGCTGGGCTCATGGTTTTCAGGCAGGAGCCTGGAATTCTTCAGGTAGAAATCTGTGCAGCACGCAGGATATCCAAGAATTCTCCCGAAGTGCGTGTTGTTAAATCTCTCGAGCCTCTTTGCTCTCCGGGCGGATGTAATGTGACGCGCCACATAGACTATGAAGCAGCCTTCAGGGTCATTGAGTCGTACAATCCGGCCTTTGTTTGAAAAGTTGCATTTGTCACACTCTTTCACGAGCTTGAGCCTATAGTCCTGAAGTGCATGTTCGAGGTGGTGTGATGAAAGCATGAGGCAAAGCTCTTTCAGCTTCTTTTCTGAAAATATTAAAAGCCTGGCGGCCTGCTTCAGAGAGTGGTAGACACAGAGCAGTTCAATTACCTGCTGATAGGAGTCCATCACGGAACAGAGCTCCTGATAGAGCCGGCGGTCAGGTTCGTCTATTCTGTCAGTATTCATGATCATCTGTAAGAAAGAAAGACCACAGCGATTGCGTGGTCTCCTGTTTTCAACTGTATTTACCTGTTTCTAAAAGATCGTGTCTCCAGGAGCAAGATTCACATGGCTTGTATTTGTGTGCTCATTTTGTGCAGGAGTATCTGCGTGTGGATCTGAGGAATCACCATGCTCACCGGAATTGCTGTGTGTTCCTCCGCTATACTGGGCCAGGAGCTCCTGCCCCATTGAGCGCTCTGCTTTTATCAGTGCCGAGTTGACGCAGTTTGAAAGATGCATCACAGGAGGGCAGTCTGTAGGAAGGAACTCGATGGAGCCTTTCAACGTATGCTTCTGTGGAGCGTTATGGGGCTGCTCTGATGCAGCCTGCAGGTCCCTTGCAGAGAGGCCCAGGAAGCCTGCAAATGTTACGGCAAAGACAAGGGCCGAGGCAAAGGAGCGCCTCCAGGATAGGAAGGGCAAGAGCCTGTCCTTCTCAAAGAAGGTTAATTCAATAGGCTCTTCGATGCAATTCCGGAATCTGTCAAAGAGCGTCTCCTGCTGAGTCCTGCGGCGCAGCCGTATTTCCGGAACGGTATCGATTAGAGACGCGTCGCCGTCGATAAAGAGCTCTCGCAGCGCTGCCCTGAGAAGGGAAGAGCGAAATGCAGCGGCAAACCTGTCCAGATTATAAGAAAAAAAGCTCTTCTTTCTCTTTTTGATTTTTTTTGTAAGTGTTACATTATAGTGGTATGGCATTGTACAGCCTCCTCTTTCCTTATGGTGGTGGCGGTGGTGGTGGTGGAGTATTTGAATGATTTGAATGAGAATTTGTATGGTTTGAATGATTTCCATGATTCCCATGGTTTCCATGGTCATTATTAGTGTGAGAATCTACTCCGTCGCTGTTGCTGTGAGTATCGTGAGTGAGGTTGAATGTATGCACATCTCCGCCTGTAATGCAGTCGATGGCTGCATATGCCTTTCCGGCAAGCCTGATTGAGAGCGGACATTCTGTGATGTTGACGGCGTGAGGGGTCAGGCTTGCATTTCTGCCCCGGAAGTCATCCCAGGAACACGGAGGGAACGAGCCCTTCTCCTTTCTGGGTAAAGGGTCAGCATCAGAATCTCCCACTCGTGCCGTGCCACCGTTCAGAAGGCCTCCCAGTATGATGATGAATGCCGCCGTTCTGATCAGGAACCGTGAAGTAACAGGAGTCAGGGATAGCTCCATAGGGAATCTCCAGAGAGATGCCAGCCTGTCAAGAAGACCTGCCTTTGTAAGATGCACAGGGCACCTGGTGAGTGTAACAACGGCCGGGACAGGGAACTCTGAAAGCTCATACTCTTTTTGCTTTCTGATTATATACCAGTACTGAAGGAACAGGGCAGGCAGGCTCTTTTTTCTTTTCTCTGAAAGCCTTACCCTTACCATCAGCCTGCCTCCAGGGAGAGAGTGGCTCTGTGAATACTTTTTTATGGATATGAGGGCTGCAGATAATATCAGGAGCGCAGACAGAACAATTAAATAGACCAATTTACCCTCCTTCCGGCAAGGCTTGTTTTTAATTATGCTTTTGTAGTATCATTATAGCGAATTTTTTTTTACTTTTCAATACTTTCAGGATCAATTATTTTAATGATCAGGTCCAGAAGGGACAGCCGTGTTTGAGCCTTTCACGCCGAGACATTTCTGCCGTGAGTTTGTGGAATTGCAGGGGAGCAGCTCTCTTGCTCAGCTCATGGCAGCCATTCTGGGGCTCAAGCCTCTGATAGATGTATGGATCATGAAAGACAGGCTCGATCAATATCTCGAATTGTGTAGAATGTATGGACTCCACGCAAGGATAGATACTATGTCTGTCTATTTTAAAGATGCCGAGCTGAAAGGAGAAATAATCGGGAGAGATCGTATCAACACAACCAGGGCTATGGGGATACCATTTGAGGCAGATGTAAACGGGACTGTGCATATTTATCTGTCAAAAGACAGGAATCTGCTGCGAAAAGGCATGTGGTATCCCCTCATAATCAAGGACAGGGTTATTTCGCAGCCTCGTGCCGATTCGCTCCGGTTCGGCCATACTCTTGGATATCCTGAATGCTGCATCTCTTTCTTCAAGTCATACAACAACTGGTTCAGATATAATTTCCTCCACGAGGTGTACAGGAACTCAAAGAAGACATTTCACCATTTCTGTAATCCCCTTGCAAAGGATATGCCTTACACCTACATATATCACATGCCCTGCTCTTTCAACTGCACTGCTACAATGAAGGCGGTTCACATATTGAGAAATGAGATAAGGAAGCGTGAGCCCGGATATGTGAAGTTGATCGACATGCATCTCAGGCTTCCATATCTTGTGTTCTTCGAGCGCAACATCTACGCTTTCAATGGCCGTCTGAATGGCGGCACTGTGACGTACACCGAGGTATATCCGATTGACCTGATGTGCGCCAAGGTCGATTATTCATCGATGTTTCGTGAAGGTGACAGGATAGTCGTGGAGAATGACAAGGTGCATGTATACAGAGGCTCATCGCTTCTCCATATCATAGAAGGAGGGTTTCATAATAAGGTAAGGGAAGTGCCTTTTCTTATTTCATTTCAATGATTGCCATGACAAAAAGTGATGATGCTTTTTCAGAGCTTGCTTCTGATTACAGCCTGATTACCGGGCTTTCTCTCTGCCTGAGGGAAACCAACCGCATTGAAGACAGGGTGTTGAGGAGAGATCATGAGTTTCCCAGCCTTGCAGAATTGCTTTATGATAATCAGAGCCTGATCCCTCTGATGAAGATAAAGCTCGCCTATCATATGGCGAAGCATGAAACAGAGCTTTCATGTGCGCTGATGGCATATGTGCACTATATCTGTGAAGAGTTCAATGAATCTCTGCCTCTTTTTTTCAGGTGCATCACGATGAATCCGGAGAATCTGGACAACTGGTTTGACTGTGCGTTCTGCCTGCATCATCTTGAAAATGAATATGCATTTCACATACTGTACAACTATGATGAGTTCATAAGGCTTTATAAGGAGATGCAGCTCTCCAGGTGCGATCTGTCGGCACTTCACAGGATCTACAGAAGGATTCTGGAGGAGAAGTGCGGCTACGCCGAGCATCTGAAGGAGTATTATCAGTTTCTGACCTCCGGAGAAGGCCTGCAGAGAGACTATCTCACGTCACCATGACAGCTCTGCATTTTTCCCCAGGATCGATTCCAGTGTGGCCTTCACGGTGGATCCGGAGGTGCTGCTGCCGGGAGTGATCTTCGGGAAGAATATGTAGCCCTGAGTCTCCCCCCTGGGCTCCACTCCCTTGTCAAGCTGATCGTCATATTTTACTGCCGTGATCTTCTGGCCTGACTGATCCTTCAGATAGAAATGCCACTTGAACGGGGCAAGCTGAACTACCTGCGCTCCCTGGTTGCTTATCTTGACACCGAAGACCATATTGGTGTCAGTTCCCATCTGCTGCATGACTCCGTTCCTGATCTCTCTTATCTGTGACTCATCGGTGATCCCCTCTTTGGAGGCAAAGTAGCGTGCCTGTGAATCGATCAGGGCATCATCATAGAATGTCACTGCGACGACTACGGTGTCGTGTGCACCTGTTTTCCTGAAGGAGTTGTACTGGTTATACAGGGCTGAGCCTACAGAGAACGCCATCCACGGATCGGTGTATGTATACCCGTATCCGGCGTATCCGAGAGTAGGATTCAAAAGCGCGCTGTAAATAAGCGACATCTCGCCAATTCCAACTTTTACCTGCCCTTTCGGACCTTTCTTGAAGGTAGTGATCTTGGTCTGATTTTTCAGCATGTCCAGATATGTGGCTGAGCTGTCACTTCCAGTTGCAGAGGTGGATTTTGAGCCTTTATTCCCTTTTTCAACAGGCGGGGGAGGTGTGTAAGGTATGGAGAAAGGCTCGGTAGATACCACATCGCCGACTTTAACTGCTTCATCGCGCTCAAGGCTTGTTACCACAGCTTCAGAAGAAAGGCTGTCGACTGAGGTCACTCTGAGCTTTCCTACCGGTCTGCCGATTCGATGTATGTAAAGCTCCTGATCCTGTGCGATGGAATCTCTGCTACCCTTGTTGATTACGATCCTGCTGTCGCTGACTCTTGTCACCATGCCTGAAAGCGCACAGGCAGGAATATATGCAAGCATCACCACAATGGCAGTAAAGATCACGATACACAGAGCCTGTTTCTGTATCGACATTACCTGTCACATCCTCTCACGGGGTATCTTCCCCTCTTCAGTTATTCATCACTTCTATAGTATACCAAAGAGAGTCTGATTTCAAGAGTGAGAGGAGAACTGGCTCAACTGTTGAATTTTCCTGTGTCGGCTGTTTTGCTGCCGGAATGCTTTTAAAGAGGTGACAATTCAATTTTCTTCAAGTTTCGCTTTCGCAAAAAAGTAGAGCGCAATGTGAAAAAAGAGGTCTTCTTTTTCTTTGCTCTGATACTGGTCGTTCTGGTGGCTTTTATCGGCATTGTAAGATACATGGCTGTCAGGAGCTCGCCGCTCAAAACCAAGGCTGATACAGAGGTGAAGGACCTTCATTTCTCCCTGAAGATGGATAATGCAGTATACCGCTCTGATGAAGCAGTCATGCTCAAGCTGGGTGTCAGGAATGCAGGTGATAAGCCTGTGGTTATAGATTTTCCTTCGAGCCTTGAAAGTGATTTTGTTGTGGAGCGGGAGAGAGACTTCTTCTTTTTTAAAGTCCCGTTTGAGGTATGGCGGTATTCAGCTCAGGGCGGCGATATGGACAACCCTCACAAGATAACGATAAAACCCGGTGAGGAGAAGATCTTCCAGGCAAAATGGAATCAGACCGATTTTAACGGGAAGCAGGTACAGCCCGGAAAATACCGGATCACAGGGATAATGAACACGAAGAACTTCAGGATCACGCTTCAGCTCCGCGGCGAAACAGAGAAATAACGTTGTCCGGAAAAGAGAAATGCAGAGGGACAGGTTCAATGACCTGCCCCTTTATAATTCTGAGATTGAGTCGTTTTTCACTCTCTTCTTCTGAGGGATTTTATAATCTCCAGCGCGATGACGCCTTTCTGAATCTCGTTGGTTCCTTCATAAATCTGGGTGATCTTAGAGTCTCTGTACATCAGATCGGCCTTCGTGCCGGTCTTCAGCGCATCCATGCCTATAAGTGATACGACCCTGTTGGCGACTTCAACCGCGACATCTGAGCTGTAAAGCTTGACCATTGCGGCGTCACGTGATGCTTGCCTGTCGCCGCTGTCGACGGAGCGCGCCACAGCGTAAAGGAGTGCCCTCGATGCCTCCACGATTGAGGCTATTGTGCCCAGTTCGTTGTGGAGCTCAGGAATGTCTGGGAGCTTTCCGTGCTTTTTCTGGAGGTCTGCCAGATAGTCCAGCAGCGCGTCAAATGCTCCCTGAGCTATGCCGACGCCCTGTGCAGCCACACCCGGCCTGGCCTTGTCCAGGGTGTGCATGGCCACAACGAAACCCTGGCCTTCCCTGCCTATCAGGTTTTCTACAGGAACGGGACAGTCTTCAAATATCAGATTCATCGTGGTCGAGCATTTGATGCCCAGCTTTTCTTCCTTTCTGCCGAATGTGAAGCCTGGCCATCCCTTTTCCACGATGAAGGCCGACATTCCCCGTCCACCCCGGGAAGGGTCAGTTGAGGCGAATACCGTGTAGGTTTCGGCTTCCTTCCCGTTTGTGATCCACTGCTTGTTTCCTGTGAGATAGTAGGTATTCTCTTTTTTAACAGCTCTTGTCTGTACACCGGTTGCATCAGAGCCTGCGTTGGGCTCGGTGAGGCAGAAGGCGGCCATCTTTTCACCGCGGGCCACAGGGGGGAGGTATTTCCTTTTCTGCTCCTCCGAACCGTGGAGAAGGATGGGAAAGCTGCCCAGAGCGTTTGCGGCAAAGCTTATGGCTATACCAGATGAAACGCGGGACAGCTCTTCAACGGCAAGACAGAGCTCCATTTCGCCTCCGCTGAGTCCGTCATATTCTTTTGGGAGAAACAGTCCCATCAGATTCTCTTCACGCATGGCCTCTATGATCTTCCAGGGAAACTGCTCGTTCTCGTCGAGCGAGGGAGCAAGCGGTGCGGCGACCTCCTGGGCGATTCTTCTGAAAGCACGCTGGATTCGTTGTTGTTCTTCTGTGAGTAAGTAGTTCACTAATCAGTCCTCCTCCCTGCGTAAATACCTTCCATGAGTTCCTCATTTCCACGAAAATTCCTGTTCTTTCCTGAAGGTTCCCATGGATGCCCCGGTGAACATGCTGATGATTATCTCCTTCAAGGAGCAGGAATATCTTGAATTCAATTGACAGACTCTGTGAACGGTGTAATCTATCTGAAGAGGCCGTATGGCGCCTTCTATGTGGAGCAGTCTACACAGGCATCTCACTGTTCATGATGAGCCGCCTGGGCTCTCAATGGAGCTCTCACATAACAGGTGAGCTGGGACGGATGGAGGATCTGGAGGGACTTCTCTGGGTTCAGTGGTATTTCAGGAAGGCTCTTCTCGAAGGAAAAGAGTTCTTTTTCTGCAATATCATTTACTATCCTGTCGGTTACCATCTCGGAGCCACAATCGGGAGATTTCTCGATGCCTTTCTGTCGCTCCCTTTTCAGTTCATATTTCACGGTTTTGCTTATTACAACGTCATGTGCATGCTCATTCTCATCTGTAACGCATTCTCCGGATACTGGTTTGCGCGAAACCTTTTCATGAGGAGAAGTGTAGCCTTTCTCTGCGGCGTGATATATGCATTCAACCCTTTTGTACTCTTCGAGATATGGCATGGAAGGCTCGGACTGGCCATGGTATTTTTTTATCCGATTACTGTCATCGCCATCATGAATGTTTTCAGGAGAGGAATGGCACGAGATTATCTGTCTGCAGTTCTCATCATCACGGCCGGCGCATTCACCTATTGGTTCAATGCCTTTATCTGCGCTTTATTCAGTCTTTTCTTCATAATCTGGAAAGCATTCAGAAAGGAGATACCTCTGCAGATCCTGTTTGGGAGGGCATTGCTGTTTTTAATAATCTGTGCTGCTCTTCTGCTTCCCATTATGCTGCTCCTGTCACCTTCCTGTTCGTCACAGGGTCTGCTGCCATCAGAGCCGTTTCCTTCTTTTTCATCTGTCAATTCATCGTCGTGGGATATAAAGTTTATTCTGAGGGCTTCTGCCTCTCTCGTGAATCCCTTTCTTTTTTCACGGCCGTCATTTTTTCCGACGTTGATTCTGTTATCTTTGCTGATTCCTGTTCTTGTTCTATTTACCAGAAAGGGTATTCCATGGCTCTATGTATTCTGTGCAATGTTCTTCTTTATCTTCTCTCTGGGGCCGTTTCTGAAGACAGGTGAAACATATCTGATGATCTCAGAAGGAGTGCCTGTCAGTCTGCCTTATATCTCGGCATACAATCAGATACCGATGTTTCATATGTTCTATTATCCATATCGTCTCGAGGGAATGATTCTATGTATGCTGATACCTCTTATCGGGTTTTCGTTTGAACAGATCTTTGACAGCCGGTTTAGATCTCAGAGATTCAGACTTCTGGTGGTCGGAGCATATGCAGCGTTCTTCCTCTTTGAAGTATGTATAAAAGGGTATGGCCCGTTGATGGCGAGTGAAGTCAGAATACCTTCCTTTTACAGGACTATGGCAGCAGAAAAGGGAGGCGCTCTCATCAACATACCGATCAGCTGCTGTCACGAAGCAGTATTCTATCAGATCTTTCATCAGAAGCCTATTCTGGGAGGTCCGGGAGAGTATGAGATTCGGCGTTATCCCCACGAATACAGCAGCCTTCTGGAAAGCAACTCTTTTCTCAGGCTTTTCTTCCTGATGGAGAAGAAGCAGTATCTCGATATAGAAATGCTTGAAAAGGACAAGGATCGGCTTGTATCTATGGGCTTTACCCACGTGGTGGTGCATCAGAAGTTTTTTGACAAGATGATTTCCAGAGAAGCCAAGATGTCATACGACGAGGCTGTTCTGCTGCTTGAGTCTCTCTGCGGCTCACCTGTATCCATTTCTGACGGACAGGCTCTGTTCATCTTATCCAGGGGGCCATCTGAATGATCGTCCTCCCAGAAGATGGAAATGAAGGTGAAAGACGCTCTGTCCCGCCTTCTCCAGGCAGTTATTGACGATTCTGAAGCCATCGTTTTCGAGCCCCAGCTTTCGGGCTATCATCGGGATTGCAGATATGAGATGGCCCATCAGATCCCGGTCCTCAGCGGAAAGATCCAGCATATGGGTAATGTGTTTTCGAGGGATGATGAGGCAGTGCACCGGAGCCTGCGGAAAGAGGTCGTGAAAACAGACTATTCTGTCATCCTGATAGACGATACTGGATTTTAAAGATCCGTCGCATATTCTGCAGAAGATGCAATCCATGTTTTTCACCTTTCTGCCGGTCTTATACTTGTTCATGTGTGCCGTTTTACGGTATTCTACCAGATTCCATATTTTCGGTCAACCGGAAGGATTTTCCTGAGGTATGCAGAATATTAAGATTTCTACCGTACAACACAATATATCTGAAAGCCGCTGTTGCCGCCTCGGTAACGGCTGGATGGCGTTTCTGAAGTCCTCCTTGACAAACAGCCTGTATCTGAAATTCAACTTGCTTTTTTGTGGATCTTTCTGGTATAATTATCACGTTTTTTGTGTAATATCAGAGAGAACAGATTTTCTGGAGATTTATATCAGGTTTTAATCCAATCCATAATGGGGAGAGGTGCCGTATGAAAAATCAGATTCTTGTGACAATGCTCTGTCTTCTCTGCTTATGCTTTTTATTGCTGTGTCCCGCTTCTGCGGCAGTGAAAGGCGAAAAGAGCAGTGCTGCATTCCACTTCTGGTATTGTCTGCCTCATGAGTACAATACACATATGGTTGAGCTGATACACGAATTCAACAAGGAAAAGCCTCATTCTGCAATAGTTACGCGTAATTTCAGGACTCCCCGAGAGCTTTATGCGGCGCTTCTCGATGGAAAAGAGACTCCAGACGTTGCGCTTATAGATGCATCATGGCAGGAAGAGCTGATTGGAAAGGGTGCCATAGTGCCAGTTGAGGATCAGATGCTCAAGATCGCAACTTCAATAAGAGTCGTGGCCAAGATGGACACTTACAAGCCTCTCTGGAAAAGCTGTGTAAGTGGAGAGAAACTCTGGACCATGCCTTACTTTGCGATAAACCACGCTCTGCTCTACAACCCTGAAATGTTCAAGGACAAGGCCATCTCCAAGCCACCTGTTTGCTGGGGTGACATTGTAGCGCTAGGCAAGAAATTGACTGATTCAACAACAGGAGTCTGGGGCTTTTATCTTCCTCTCGAAGCTTCGCCAAAGGATCTGGCATATCTTTACGAGATTTTTCTCTGGCAGGCCGGAGGTCATGTAGAGAGTCCAGGGGAGTTGAAAGTTGCCTTTGACAGTGAATTCGGCCAGAAGGCTCTTCAGTTCTGGGTCGATGTGATACACAAGCATAAGATCGCCCCGTCGAGATCCCTTCCTGATCTGAAAAATGTCGGAATGTGTGTGGGCTCGACGAAGGAATATCTTGACAGTGTGAAGCAGGGTGTGAACTTCAAGGTTGTGAACTGGCCGATTAAGAATAAGGAAGTCGGCGACATTGAAGTGACCAGTATGGCAATTTTCAAGAACAGCCCTGACCGTATTGACAAGATGTGGCAGTTCACATACTGGATTACCGAGTTTCCTCAGGCGATCCGGTGGTCGATGGCTACGCATTACCTTCCTGCCAACAAGCAGGTAACTCTCTCTCCGGGATACTTTCAGTATCTAGAGAAAAATCCGGGCCTGAGGACTTACCTGGCCCTTCTCGGAAAGGGAGCGGCGAAGCCTGGGATGAAAGACTGGGATTATGAAGCCATAATGACCGAGCTGGGCGACAGAATCTCTGAAGCTCTTACAGGCCGGCTGACTGTGCAGGATGCACTGAACAGGGCCGCGTTGAGGGCAAACTCGATGATCCGTCAGGAAGCCGGAAGGAACAAGACTTCATCAGTTCAATAAGACACCGGGCGGAATATAACGCCGGGGATTGTGGGAAGAGAATTGCCTCTGCAATTCTCTTCTTTATACTCACCAGCATAACAAACTGCAGCATTCTAAATAGCCCAATGAGCGTTGATAGATGATTCCAGAAGTTTTGATAGTGCAATTCATAATGCGTGTTTGTATAATATGGCGCGCCAGAAACAGGCGCGTTTCCGATTGCAGAAAGTGACCGACCGGAGAAGAAAAAATACAGTCGGAGATCGACGAAAAGGCTTGCCATTCCATAAAAGGAAATGATGTATTTTCGAAGAATTATTATTGACTTATGATTACTTTTCTTGAAGACCTGGGTGTTGGTATTATAAGGTTTTTTGAATACGTTGGGGGCGTAATCAACCTATTTATCGAGACAATCAGCTGGATTCTGAAGCTCAATATTCGTCTGAAGCTCACAACGCAGCAGATGGCGATATTGGGTGTGAGCTCCATAAGCATAGTGATAATTACCACAGGCTTTGCCGGGATGGTAATATCTCTTCAGCTGGCCAACCTGGCAGTAAAGTATGGTGTGGGAGGCATGGTGGGAGGAGGTGTCGGTCTTGCCATGGCTCGTGAATTTGCTCCCATGTTGACAGCCATTGTAGTTGCAGGGAGAGCCGGTTCTGCCATTACTGCCGAGATAGGCTCAATGAAGGTTACAGAGCAGATTGACGCTCTCAATGCTATGGCCACAAGTCCGGTTAAATACCTCGTGGTGCCGCGTCTTCTTGCCTGTATCATAATGCTGCCCATACTGACACTCTTTGCCAATATTGCAGGAGTCTGCGGCGGAAGCATGGTTGCCAATCTGCTTGCCGGGATTACACCGCAGATGTTTTTTGATTCAGTGAGAAATATGGTTGATATGTCAGACTTCTGGGGCGGCATATATAAATCGCTTGTTTTTGCCGTTCTGATAGCAATGATAAGCTGCTACCAGGGTCTTACAACAAAGGGAGGTGCAGCAGGAGTGGGAAATGCCACAACGGGATCTGTTGTGTTTTCAATGATAATGGTTTTTATCAGCAACTATTTTCTTTCTGCAGCACTTTTTCCGCCACTGCAGTAGAGGCTTTAATGGACCGCAGAGATTCTAAAGAAGGAAAAGATCGGCCTTTCCTAGAGATAAAGGGGCTGCTGGTGAAACGTGGCACCAGAACTATTCTGAACCACGTCAATATAACCCTCGAACGGGGTGAGACTCTTGTTGTGATGGGGATTTCTGGTATGGGAAAGAGTACGCTCATAAAATGTATTGTCGGGCTTCTCGTACCTGACAGTGGTGAGATATATATCGATGGCAGGCAGATACTCAGGCTGAAATATCACGAGCTGAATGAGATGCGCAAGAAGCTGGGGATGGTCTTTCAGTCACCGGCTCTCTTCGACTCTCTGACCATAATGGAAAATGTTGCATTCGGACTCAGAGAGCATTCGAGGCTCTCCGAAGAGGAGATCAGGAGAGAAGTGGCAGAGAAGCTGGCGATAGTGGATCTGGCCGGGACAGAAAACATGTATCCTTCACAGCTCTCAGGCGGCATGCAGAAAAGGGCGAGTATTGCAAGAGCCGTGGTGACGAGTCCGGAGCTGATTCTCTATGATGAGCCCACATCAGGGCTGGATCCTATCATGTCAAATGTAATAAACAATCTGGTCAATAATCTTAAAAAGACTTTAAAAGTTACATCGATTGTGGTGACACACGATCTTACAAGCGCCTATGCAATTGGTGATAAAATTGCCTTTCTTCACGATGGCGACTTTGTTGATGTGGGGAGTGCGGAGACCTTCAGGAACTCCCGGAATCCGGTGACACGGCAATTTATCGAGGGAAACCCTGTGGGCCCCATAAAGATGTAAGCCTGTGAAGAGGGCGGCGGATCAGGCAGAAAGGTGTGTAGTCTATGGAAATAAGTCCTGCAGCTAAAGTTGGTATGATTGTAGTGCTTGCCCTTGTCATGCTTGGACTTGTAATGTCACAGCTCAGTTACTGGAAGCACAGAGATGTTGGGGTTCACTACTATGTGATCTTCAAGAACGTGGCCGGTCTTCAGATAGGCTCAGCGGTGCGAAAGGCAGGCGTCTACATAGGAAAGGTGACCAGCATACAGATAATAGGAAGTGATGAGCCTGATAAGACACTTCACAAGTATCGCAATCAGGTGAAGGTCACCATCTCTGTGAGCAGCAGCAAGGAAGAGCTTACAAAAGAATCTCTCTATGTCATCAACAGCACCTTCATGGGAGATAAATGGCTTGAGATAAATCCCAGGGATGGCAAAAAGATGGTGGAGAATGAGGTGGCGATGGGCACTTCGCCAACCACTCTGGATGACCTTATCGTGCAGGGAAAGGCTGCCCTTGCCGAGTTGCAGACGGCTGTCAACAACGTAAACAACCTCGTAGGTGATGCAAAGGTGCAGCGCGATCTGAAGTCTTCGGTGGCCAACTTCAACAAAATTACCGCCAACCTCAAGAAGGCCAGCGGCAGGATTGACGGCACTGTTGAAAAGCTGAGCGACCGTATGGTTGCGGTTGTTGATCAGGCAAATGACGTGCTGAAGAATGTCAATGTTGAGGTGGCAAAGGTCAGCAGTGATATATCCGGCTTCACTGCCACGTTGAAGCGCATTGCTGTGAAAAATGAGGGAAACATCAATGACATGGTTGCTAATCTGCAGCAGACATCTCATAATCTGAACGCCTCGATGAAGGCCATCAAAGACCTTGTGACAGCAGACAAGTTCTCCGGCGATATTCTGAAGACTCTGGAAAAGCTGGCCAACGCCTCAGAGCAGGTAGAGGGGATTGCCAATGATGTAAGAACCATTACAAGTGATCCGGAGATTCGCGAAGATATTAAAGCAACTGTCCATGAAGCCAGAGAGACTGTGGCCGGCGCCAAGGATCTCATCAAGCGGGTCAGATCGACTCTGGGAATCGGTGACGGCGAAAAGCTGAATCTTCTCAATCTTGACACTAACGTGGAGTGGAACGGAGTGTCACAGCGGACCACAGGGAACGCCAATCTCTGGCTTCTGCCGAAAAGCAGGCATACGCTGAAGATGGGAGTGGAGGATATCGGCAACAGAAATCTGGTCAACTTCCAGTACGGCAGAACTTCAAAGAGCTTCCGCCCCAGGGTGGGAGTCATACGTTCTGCGGTGGGGCTTGGTGCTGATGCATTTCTAGGTAAAAATGTGGAGCTGAATCTGGACGCCTATAATCCCAATGATGTGAATGTCGATGTGCTTGGAAGAATTTATCTAGGCAACGACTACTATATTCACGGCGGTGTCAGGGATGCTTTTGACACGAAGCAGGGTGTTATAGGTGTGGGAAAGAAATTCTAGAGAGTTGGACTAAACCACTATGACGGGGAGGAAACCCGGTGATTGAAGAAAACTGGCTCTCGCCAGATGAAATACTGGATTCACGCTATAAGATAACCAGGCTTATCAAAGCCGGCGGCATGGGTGCAGTCTATCAGGCTGAAGATATGAAGATGGGGAACAGGATAATTGCAGTCAAGCAGATGCTGGACAGCTTTACTGATCCCTCAGAGCGGCAGGCTGCCATAGACAGGTTTTTGAGCGAGATTCAGGTCCTTTCCAGTCTGCGTCATCCGAACATACCTCAGGTGATGGATCATTTCATGGAGAGGAACTCCTTCTATTTTGTCATGGACTATATCGAAGGCAGGGACATGTCGTCGATACTGCACCGTGAAGGAACGCCAGGCCTTGGTGAAGAGCGTGTGATAAAAACAGCCATTGAAGTATGTGAAGCTCTCAAATATATACATACTCTCGAAACTCCATTTGCGCACCGCGATATCAAGCCCTCAAATCTGCTGCAGCGATCGAAGGACGGTCGGATCCTTCTCATTGATTTTGGTATTGCCAGAGTGACAAATCCGCAGGAAGGCTTCTGGATAGGGACGCAGGGCTATGCTCCGCCTGAGCAGCAGTACGGGAAGCCTGAACCGCGCTCCGATATCTATGCCCTGGGTGCTGCAATGCATGAAATGCTGACAGGAAAGAGGCCCGACAGTTTCGAGTTCCCGGCTTTTTCTGATTTCAATGTTGAAGTATCAGAAGCCCTGGAGCAGGTAATCGTCAAAGCCCTGATGTGGAACCCTGAGGAGCGGACATCTTCGGCGCAGGAGATGCAGCAGAGCCTCAAGGCAATCCTGGGGTATGATCCTGTTCACTATGAGGAAAACGACGACTTCGCCTTCACCTCACAGGTATCGCAGTTCAAGACAAAGATTCTCGATCGCCTCCTCTATGATATCATAGAGCGATACGGAAATGAATGCTGCACAAGGTTCCTTCCCAGGCATCTGGATTATCTGGTAATCACTCTTGCATGTCCCACACCATTTGAGCTCATCATCAAAAAGAATGAGCCAGACAAAAAGGTGGAGTTTTTCGAAAAGCAGGGAATACTCGGAGAAGTGCCGCTTGGAAGCGTTGTGCCGGATGATGAGAAGGCAGGTGACAGTACTGCTGAGATAGTAGAGCGTTTCATCAACAACTATGAAGTATTTAAAAACATGAACTGGCAGATAATGTAGCATCGAGTCGATGCGTGGATAGGGGGTTATCATGTATTTCAACAAAGATAAGCTCACCGGTCTCTATCAGGAAGATTACTTCAAATTTCGTCTTGAAGAAGAGACGCTTCGAAATCTCAGATACAGGCGTGATATGGCTCTTCTGCTGATTGAAATAGAATTCAATCATTTTAATAAGGATTATGACCTCCGATGGGGTTTTGCATATACAATTCTTCGTCAGCTCGGGAAGTTCGTTAGAGATGCTGTAAGGCGGATAGACATCGCAGGCCGTCTGACCGGAGACTGCTTTGCGGTAATTCTCCCTGAGACGCCTGAGGAAGGGGCCATGATTCTTGCTGAGCGTATCAGAAAAACTGTGGAGGAGCATACCTTCAGAGGTAACAATGAAGTACCTGATCTCAGAGTAGCGGTCAATATCGGCGTAGTTTCCTTTCCGAAGCACGGCAAAACTTCTGACGAGCTTCTTGCCATGGCGCAGCGATCTGTTGTAATGGCGCGGGATGAAGGGGGAAACAAGGTCAAGCTCTTTCCGGAAGTGCTCTACAGGGAGGCATCCCCTCCTGAGGAATAGATCCATATCAATGAAGATCAGCAAGTCTGCTGATGCTTCAATAATTCTGCAGCAGTCATAAGGAGTATGGTGTGTCAAAGATCGTATTCTCTTTTGTGCTTTTTCTGATAGCACTTCTCCTGGCTTTGATTATCACCCCCATTTTCAGGCTTATTGCAGAAAAGCTGGAGATTATCGACAGGCCCAGTGAGAGAAAGATGCATAAGGCACCCATACCGGTAGGCGGTGGAGTTGCAATCTATCTGAGCTTCTTTGTAACGATTCTGGTGGCTACAATCATGTTCCCTCTTTCAGGGCAGACATTTACACCGAGGGATATGTCGATACTCTTTTCACTCTTTCTGGGAGGCACTCTCACCATGCTGGTGGGGCTTATTGACGATATTCTGAACATGCCTCCCAAGGTGAAACTGCTCTGTCAGATCATAATCGGTCTGATAGTCATCTCCTTTGGAGTGTCCATCACTTTTATCAAAAATCCGCTTGGAGGCTTTTTCTACTTTCCCCACTGGCTCTCGATAATTGTAACGCTCTTCTGGATAGTAGGCATCATGAACGCAATCAACCTGCTGGACGGACTGGACGGTCTTCTGGCCGGAGTGTCCACGATCTCTGCTACCATATTTTTCATAGTGGCTATGATGAAAGGCCAGATTCTGGTAGCTATACTGATGGCCGCCCTGGCCGGGGCAACTCTGGGGTTTCTGAGGTATAACTTCAATCCGGCTCAGCTCTTCATGGGAGATACAGGAAGCCTGTTCCTGGGTATTCTTTTTGCCTGTCTCTCTGTAATGGGTGCCCTGAAGGGAACAACTACGGTGGCTCTTTTTGTTCCGGTATTCATCATGGGCCTTCCGATACTGGACACTCTATGGGCTATTGTAAGAAGGGCCTTGAAGAAACAGCCCATCTTCAAGGCAGACAAGGGGCATATACATCACAGGCTGATGAATCTCGGCCTCACACAGCGGCAGGCAGTGCTCATAATATACGCCATCAATATATGTTTCGGTCTCGTCGGGCTTGCACTCTGCCACTGCATCAGATAGTCAAGGATGTGTTTATCATGGAAAAGATAAAAGTAATGACAATTTTCGGCACCAGACCTGAAGGGATCAAGATGGCTCCGGTGATACTGGAGCTTGCAGAGAGAAGTGAAATTGTTCCTTCTGTGGTGTTGACGGCACAGCACCGTGAGATGCTCGATCAGGTCACCTCGCTTTTCAGGATCAGAGCCGATGTCGATCTGAATATCATGCAGGAGAATCAGACGCTTACCGGCATTACTACAAGGGCTCTTGAAGGGCTTGAGGGAGTGATGAAAAAGGAGCGCCCGCATATGGTGCTGGTTCAGGGCGATACCACCACTGCCTTTGTGGCATCTCTTGCTGCATTTTATCAAAAGATACCGGTAGGGCATGTCGAGGCCGGATTAAGGACAGACGACAAGTACAGCCCGTTCCCTGAGGAGATGAACAGGCGACTCATCTCTGTTCTGGGCGATCTGCATTTCGCTCCTACCGACGAAGCCCGGCGCAACCTTCTGAAAAATGGTGTTAACGAAGAATCGATCTATCTTACCGGAAATACAGTGGTGGATGCTCTCCACCATATTCTTGCTCTCGAATCAATCGTCATGCCCCCTGAGCTTCAGCAGATAATTTTTTCAGGCAGACGCGTCCTTTTTGTGGAGACTCACCGGAGGGAGAATCTCGGAGAGCCTATGAGAGATTTCTGTCTGGGTCTCAGGAAGATTGTAGAGCATTTTCCTGATGTGGCAGTCATCTTTTCTGTGCATAAGAATCCTCTTGTAAGAGAAGTGGTCTATAGAGAGCTCTCCGGCATCGAGCGTGTGCATCTTTCGGAGCCTGTTGAATATCCTGTCATGATCAAGATTCTGAAGGAATGCTACCTTGTACTTTCAGATTCAGGAGGCATTCAGGAGGAATCGCCGTCTCTCGGGAAGCCTGTGCTGGTGCTTCGTAATAACACTGAGAGACCGGAAGGAGTACGGGCAGGGACAGCGAAACTTGTAGGAACTAAAAGTCATGTAGTATTTGAAGAAGCTCGCATTCTGCTCTCAGATATATCTGAGTACAACAGGATGAGCCATGCAGTGAACCCTTATGGTGATGGAAAAGCCGCCATAAGGACGGTAGATGCGATACTCCATTATTTCGGAAAGAGGGCAGATCGACCCTGCGATTTTGCAGAGCTGAAGGTCTGATCCTGTGAAAAGTGACAGAAAGGACTCTCCGCTCAAGTATCTGGGTTTTGTCAGTGGACTTGGTATCACTATGATTACCAGCATCGCTGTTGGAGTGATGGTCGGAGTCTTTCTGGACGGTAAGTTCGGCACTTCGCCGTGGCTTACTACTGTTTCTCTTCTGACAGGGATCCTCTCAGGAGCCTGGAGTGTCTATAAAATACTTATCCGTGAGCTTAAAAAGGACGGGGTGCTCTGATGAATCCGGAGCATTTAAGAGGACGGAACGATGGTCCAGAGACTGTTTTTTTGTTGCATAGTCACAGTATCAGTATCGCTGTGTATTCTTCTCATTGATGCCGCCTTTGCCTTTGGATTTCTGGCCGGAGCTTCGGCAGGCATAATATGTTTCTTCATTCAGAATTTGAGTGCGATAAGTGCAGTGAAGGGGAGTGGAAGCTCTCCTCTTTATTTTTTGCTTATGGCAGCAAGAATAATTATAGCAGCGGCTGTGATTTCCGCTGCATTTAAGCTGGGAGGTCACGGAACGGGGGCTCTGCTGGGCATCACCGCAGCACTTATTGTCTATGTTGCAAGTCTTCTTCGGGCAGAATCAGGCAAGGTTCTGCTTGATGAAGGGATATAAAGGGGAACAGCCATGCATACATCTGAAGCAATTGAGTATTATATTCTTCCGTATTTTGGCTACAGAATTCACGCTGATACGGTCATTGTGACGTGGATGATTATTGCTGCAGCGCTGTGTGTGGGATATCTGTTCAGTAAAAAACTCTCTCCGGTTCCGGGCCGGCTTCAGTGTGTTGTTGAAATGCTCGTCGAGTATTACCATGATCTTGCCTTTATGATGGCAGGTAAAAAAGGGAAGCACTATGTTCCTTATGTGATGAGTATCTTTCTTTTTGTGCTGTCATGTAACTGGCTGGGGCTCTTTCCTTCTTTTCTTAAATACGGCCAGGTGCAGTTTTCCATGCCTCCCACAAGAGATCTCAGCACAACGGTGGCGCTGGCCCTTATCTCTTTTGCTGCCTTTCAGTATTTCGGATTCAGGGAGAGGGGATGGCGGTATATTCTTCACTATTTCTATCCTATTCCGCTTCTCGTGAAATCTCTGCCTAGATTCCTTCTTTTTCTCATTCCGCCGCTATTTGTGCTGTTTGTGTTCCTGAACATTGTGGAGGAGATTGCCCGAATTCTTTCTCTTTCAGTGCGTCTGATGGGAAACATCCTGGGAGAGCACATAGTGGCTTCATCACTTCTCGGCTTTGTAATCATAGTGATGGAACTGTCGATAGTATTTACACCCATACCTGATATTCTCCCAATTTTCATACTCTTTCTTGGTATGCTGACCGGTGCCATTCAGGCTTTTATCTTTTCGGTGCTGACGCTCTCCTATATTGCTCACGCCGTTGAAACAGATGAGGAACATTGATTTCAGATATAAGGAGGTAACTATGAGAGAAAAATACTGGATCGTCGGGATTCTGGTCTTCCTGGCCTTCATGCTGATGTGGTGTGCAGGTGCTGCCCAGGCGAAGAATGAAAATCCACCTTCGCTTCAGATTGCACAGCATGAGGTGACTCCAACTCCGCCTGAGGGAGCGCCGCCTGCTGCTGTTACAGAAGCGCAGACCTCTGGTTCTGTGAATGAGAAGAAACCCTTTGATGGCAAAGCATGGCTTTATATCATATCTGCGCTGGCATCAGCACTGGGAATCGGCATAGCCACCATCGGACCCGGTATAGGCCAGGGCAGCGCCGTCGCCCGTGCAATGGAAGCCATCGGAAGGAATCCTGAGTCACAGGGAAAAGTCATGCTCACCCTGCTGATAGGTCTTGCATTCATTGAGTCGCTTGTGCTTTACGCACTTATCGTGTCACTGGTTCTGCTCTTTGGCGATCCCTTTGGGAAGTTCTTTCATTAGGAAAAGTTACATCTTCTGTTTATGCAATATCTGAGGTGACAGACCGGTTTTCTAGATTTGAGTGGGAGGCTGCACTTCAGATAACGAATGAAGTGCTACCTTTGTTCGAGGAGTGATGATATGGATCCGAATGCGGCGACAATAGTTATTCAGATAATCAATTTCCTGATCTTTGCGGCTATTATTACAAAGTTCATATACCGGCCGGTGCTTATGGTACTCGACAACAGAAAGACAGTTGTTGAAAAGGAGCGTGAGGAAGCTGAGAATCTCAGAGCCAGCGCCATGAGTCTCAGGGATGAATATGAGCAGAAGCTCCGGGAGGCTCGCAGAGCGGCGCAGGATCTCATCAGCGAGGCGACACGTTCTGCCGAAGTGTTGAAAGATGATATAGTCAACGAGGCAAGACGTGAAGCGCAGCGCGAGAAAGAGCGTGCAGCCGAAGAGATGAGGTCTGAGCGCGAGAAAGCTCAGAAAGAGATGCGGTCTTCCATTGCCGATCTCTCAGTGGCACTTGCCGACAAGGTGCTGAGGGAGACTATCGATCAGGCTTCACAGAAACGGATTATGGAAGAGTTCATCCGGAAGGTGGAATCCGGAAATGCAGTATGATTCGATATCAGAGCGATATGCGGCTGCGCTTTTTGAGATAGCCAGGGAGAAAGGTGTTATCAAGGAGTGGGGTGACGTGCTGAGAGAAGCGGCAATTAGCCTGGAATCCCATCCTTTTATGGGCAGAGCACTCTTTTCACCTCGAATTCCTTCTGACATAAAAAAGGAGATGCTTTCAAGGCTTTTTGCATCAAGACTCCCGAAGGAGCTTCTCTCCTTTTTCTATCTGCTCGTGGACAAAGGGAGAGAGCGCTACCTGAGTGCCATTCTTCACGAGTATGACGAGAAGTATCAGGAACTGGAAGGAGGTGTCACTGCCGCGGTAACGGTGGCAGTGCCGCTTGAGCCCGGTGAGGAGAAAAATCTTGCCGCAGCCCTCTCACGTTTTACTGGAAAGAAAGTACGCCTGGAGATCACTGTCGACACAATCGTGGGAGGCGGTGCATTAATCAGGATGGGTGGAAAGATACTGGATTGGACAATTTCCGGCCATCTGGAGCGCCTTAAGAAGATCATGTCACAGACTGTACTGCGCGGAGGGGAATGAAGAGGCCCCTGCCTGTGCAGCACAAAATCAGGTTCATAACGATATATGGAGGGTTATCATGGTGCTTCGACCTGAAGAGATAAGCAGTATTCTGAAAAAAGAGATTGAAACATATGAGCCTCAGCTTGAAGAAGTCAACTACGGCACTGTCATTCAGGTGGGCGATAATATTGCCACCGTATATGGGCTTGCCACCGCCAAGGCAGGCGAGCTGCTGGAGTTCTCTCACGGGGTGAGAGGCATAGTCTTCAACCTGGAAGAGGATACAATCGGCACTGTGATCCTGGGCAGCGACCTTCTGATCAAGGAAGGCGATATTGTGAAGAGGACTGGAAAGATTGTAGAGGTGCCGGTTGGACCGGAGCTTATCGGGAGAGTGGTGGACCCTCTTGGTGTGCCTCTCGATGGAAAGGGCCCTCTGAAAACCATAAAGACACGCCCCATAGAGTCGGTTGCGCCCAATGTGATTGGACGCAAGCCTGTAGAAGTGCCGCTGCAGACAGGCATCAAGGCCATTGACGCTCTTGTCCCTATCGGACGGGGACAGCGTGAGCTTCTGATAGGCGATCGACAGATCGGAAAAACTGCTATTGCCATCGACGCCATTCTGAACCAGCGTGATCAGAATGTGATATGCATATATGTTGCTATCGGCCAGAAAGCCAACAATGTGGCAGCTGTAATTGAAACGCTTGAGTCACACGATGCCATGAAGTATACCATAGTCGTGGCCGCAACGGCCAATCAGCCGCCTTCGCTCCTTTATATCGCACCATATGCAGGTTGTGCAATCGGGGAAGAGTTCATGTATTCAGGCAAGGATGTCTTCATAATCTATGATGACCTTACAAAGCACGCCAAGGCATACAGGGAGCTGTCACTGCTTCTCCGCCGTCCTCCAGGACGTGAAGCATTCCCGGGAGACGTGTTCTATCTTCATTCCCGACTGCTTGAACGGGCTGCGAAGCTCTCCGATGATCTGGGAGCCGGATCCCTGACAGCCATACCAATAATCGAGACACAGCTCGGCGATGTGTCGGCATACATCCCTACCAATGTTATCTCCATCACTGACGGCCAGATTTATCTGGATACCGATCTCTTCTATCAGGGTATCCGTCCTGCAGTCGATGTTGGTCTCTCTGTATCCCGTGTAGGCGGAGCGGCTCAGATCAAAGCGATGAAGCAGGTGGCAGGACCTCTAAGGCTTGAGCTTGCTCAGTACAGGGAGCTGGCAGTCTTTGCAAAATTCAGCTCAGAAGAGCTCGATAAGACGAGCCGTGATCAGCTTGCCAGAGGCGAGCGCATTACTGAGGTACTGAAGCAGAAGCAGTATTCACCTTATCCTGTAGGTCAGCAGGTTGCCATTCTCTTTGCAGCGGTTCACGGTTATCTTGATGATGTTGATGTCTCTCTGATGGAGCGCTTTCAGGAGGAGTTTCTTCTCTTCACAAGAAGCAGATATCCCGATCTGGAGCACCTCATAGAGGAAAAGAAGCAGCTTGACAATGAGCTGTCTGACAAACTCACAGCGTGTCTAGATGAGTTCAGGGAAACATTCACTGCCGGCGTGGAAGAAAAGCAGTAATTATGACGGAGCATCATCATGGCCAATGTACGTGACATCAAGAACAGAATAAAGAGTATTGAGAATATCCAGCAGATCACCAAGGCAATGAAGATGGTGGCCTCTGCCCGGATCAAGAAGGTGGAGAGGGCACTTAAATCCAGAAGGCCCTATTGTGAGCGCCTGTTTGAAATCATTGACGAAGTGATGTCTCAGCTCGATGAGCCGGATGCCCATCCTCTTCTGGAAAAGCACCAGGAAAACGGCGAAGGTGCATTGGCTCTGCTGGTGGTGACTGCCGATAAGGGGCTCTGCGGCGGATATAACATGAATGTCCTGAGGGCGGCCGACAGGTTTATCAGGAGATCTGGAAGGAAAGTGCGTCTCTATGTTGTAGGGAACAAGGCTCTCCGTTATTTCACCCGCAAGCTTCATGCCATTGACAGGGAATATGTCGTATGGGAGCCGGGAGAGTCACTTGCAAGAGAGATCGCATTTTTTCTGGCAGGTGAGTTTATCGGCAGGCGCTTCGATGAGCTCTGGTGTGTCTATACACAGTGTGTCTCCCTTCTATCGCAGAACGTCGTGGAAGAGCCGATTCTTCCGCTCAGGAGATGCAATGAAAATGGCAGGGAGGCTGCCGATATATTTGAGCCCAGTCCGGCTGCAACACTTGAGTTGCTGCTGCCCAGGTATTTCAAGGAGCTCATCATGAGGATACTTCTCGATGCCAAGACTGCTGAACTGTCAGCACGGATCAACGCCATGGCCAACGCCACGGAAAATGCAGAAAGTGTAGTCGATGAGCTCAGGCTTAATTATTATAGAGCCCGCCAGGATGCCATTACAACCGAGATTCTTGAAGTAACATCAGGAGCAGAAAAATTAAGCAGGAAATAACAGAATGATTTTCTGAGATATTCTGGGAGGTTTACATGACTGAAGGTCGTATCGTGCAGGTTATAGGTTCAGTGGTAGATGTGGAGTTCCCGCCTGGAATGCTTCCCAATCTTTATGATGCAGTTATTGTTGAGCGTGAAGAGGTTGCCTTCGGAGTAGACAGGGAGCTTGTTCTGGAAGTGCAGGGAGAGCTGGGAAACAACCAGGTACGCTGCCTTGCCATGGGAGGAACTGACGGCCTTTACCGGAGTATGAAAGCACGTAATACCGGAGCTCCTATTTCCGTGCCGGTAGGCCCCAAGACTCTTGGCAGAATATTCAACGTCCTGGGAAAGCCGATTGATAAACTGGGACCTGCAGATGTAAAGAAGTATTATCCCATTCACCGCCCTTCGCCGTCTCTGGAAGAGCAGGTGCCTTCCCATGAGATATTTGAAACAGGGATCAAGGTAATTGATCTGCTGGAGCCATATGCAAAAGGCGGAAAAACCGGCCTCTTCGGCGGTGCCGGTGTAGGTAAGACAGTGCTCATACAGGAGATGATCAGGAACATCGCAACTGAGCACGGCGGTTATTCAGTGTTTGCCGGCGTTGGTGAGAGGACGAGGGAGGGTAACGACCTCTGGCTGGAGATGAAGCGCTCTGGTGTCATCGACAAGGCGGCTCTTGTATTCGGGCAGATGGATGAGCCTCCCGGTGTACGCTTCCGTATCGGCCTCGTCGGCGTTACGATGGCTGAGTATTTCAGAGACGAGGAGAATCAGGATGTTCTTCTCTTCATAGATAACATATTCAGATTTGTGCTTGCCGGCTCGGAAGTTTCGGCGCTTCTCGGAAGAATGCCTTCTGCAGTTGGATATCAGCCGACACTTTCAACAGAAGTGGGAGTTCTGGAAGAGAGGATCACTTCCACAAAGAAGGGCTCCATTACTGCGGTACAGGCCATCTATGTTCCTGCTGACGATATTACAGACCCGGCTGTCGCCACCACATTCACTCATCTCGATGCCAGCACGGTGTTGTCCCGGCAGATTGTGGATGTTGGTATATTTCCTGCCGTCGATCCGCTGGCATCAACTTCACGTATCCTGGAGCCGCGTTTTGTCGGTGACGAGCACTATCAGGTCGCCAGGAAGGTTCAGGAGATACTTCAGCGTTACAAGGGTCTGCAGGACATCATAGCCATTCTCGGTGTCGATGAACTGTCCGAAGATGACAAGATTATCGTGGCCCGGGCCCGCAGGATTCAGCGTTTTCTCTCGCAGCCCATGTTTGTCGCTGAAACCTTCACATCAAAGCCCGGCAGATACGTGCCGCTCAAGGAAACCATAAAGGGCTTCAAGGAGTTGATATCAGGCTCGCTTGACCACCTTCCTGAACAGGCTTTCTATATGGGAGGTCCTCTGGAAGATGTGCTGAACGCTGCCGAGAAGATGGGTGTCCCTGTGGGCCGCTGAGAGGAGGAGAAACTCTGTCAGGAAATACCTTTTACTGTGAAGTGATAACACCGGAGCGAATCAAGTTCAAGGGTGATGTGTTGTACCTCAAGGTGCAGGGCCTGGAGGGAGAGATGGGTATTCTGAAGAACCACGCACCACTGATTTCACTTCTCCGACCGGGCGATCTGCATATCCGCTGCAGTGATAAGGATGAGATCATGAAGCTTGGTGACGGCTTTATCAAAGTGAAGGACAACAATGTGCTGATAGTTGTGAGCTCTGCCCTGCGGCCTGATGAGATGGCCGGAGAAGAGGCGATGCTTGTGGCGGAAGAAGAGAGAAAATACAGGGAAGAGCACAGAAGGGTCTTCGGCGAGTCTGATCATCAGCTGATCCTCTATCCTGAGACTCCGCACCTGCACCCTGCCAGAAAAGATAAGATCGCGCATAAACACAAACCGATCAAGAAATAACCAGGTTGAAGCCTGAACAGGATGAACCCGGAGCACCGAAGCTCCTGAGGCCTTTCGTGCGGGACTCTGTTGGTGCTGTTCAAATACACTGCGTTTTTTTACAGGAGCATTGTCATACAGCTCGTTGTGGAACATCGCGTCAGATCATAAGAAAAAGAGAGTGATCTGCCATTCAGAATGAGATATGGAGGAAACTCAGGTGGCTTACATTGAGATTAACGGCGGCATACCGCTTCAAGGCGAAATAACATCCAGCGGGGCTAAAAACGCGGCACTTCCAATTATGGCTGCGTGTCTCCTGGCAAGAGGTGACGTGGTTCTGAAAAAAGTCCCACACATTGCCGATGTGCGGGTAATGAGCGGGATTCTGCGCTCACTCGGAGTGAGAATTGACTCTGGAAACAACGGCAGGATGATTATCAACTGTGATAACATTACATCTGTCCGGGCACCTTATGAACTGGTGGGCATGATGAACGCCTCCTTTGACATCACAGGCCCACTTCTGGCGCGATATAGAGAAGCAGAGGTACCTCTGCCCGGCGGCTGCAATCTGGGCTCCAGGCCGGTCAACTATCATCTCGACGGTTTCAGGACTCTCGGAGCAGAGGTATCATCGGATCACGGCTATATCAAGGCAAGGGCAAAGGCCTTAAAAGGGAATACAATTAATTTCCCCAGATCAAGTGTGGGAGCTACCAAAAACTGTCTGATGGCGGCAACTCTTGCAGAGGGCACGACGGTCCTCGAGAATGCCGCAAGGGAGCCTGAAGTTGTGGATCTGGCCAACTTTCTCATTAAAATGGGCGCCAGGATATCAGGAGCAGGCACTCCGGTCATCCATATTGACGGAGTGAGCGAGCTCCGGGGAACAGAATATGAGATAATCCCTGACCGGATAGAGGCCGGCACCTATCTGGCAGCAGCTGCCATCACCGGCGGGGACATTATGCTTAAAAAGACAAACCCCGACTTTATCGAGTCAATACTCACCAGGTTCACGATGGCGAATCAGGAGGTGACCTGCGGAAAAGACTGGGTCAGAGTGAAAGGGAGACGCCCCATTTTTTCTCTTGAGGTCACGACTGCACCGTATCCCGGCTTCCCCACTGATCTTCAGCCTCTTCTTGCCTCGCTTCTGACAGTTGCCAGAGGTACCAGTATCATAGTGGAAACCATATTTGACAGGCGTTTCATGTATGTAGACGAGATGAGGAGACTGGGAGCAGACATCTGGATTTCGGACAGGACAGCGGTGATACGAGGCGTTGAAAGCCTTTCCGGTGCACCTGTGAAGGCGCCGGACATAAGGGCTGGAGGAGCACTTCTCTGCGCCGCACTGGCGGCTGAAGGTGAGTCGCGAGTCAGTGGACTTGAGTTTATCGACAGAGGCTATGAAAAGATCGAAGATGTGTTGAAGGCAGTGGGAGCAGACATCAGGAGGGTTGATCAAGATGCACATGGGAATTGATCTAGGCACAGCCAGTGTGCTTGTCTATGTAAAGGGAAGGGGCATTGTGCTTTCGGAGCCTTCTGTGGTGGCCATAGACAGGAATACAGACAGGATCCTGGCAGTTGGTGAGCAGGCCCGACAGATGCTGGGAAGGACTCCTGCCAATATTGTAGCCATACGTCCGATGCGAGACGGAGTCATAGCCGATTATGAGGTAACCGAGGCGATGCTGAAATACTTCATCAACAGGGTATACGGAAGAGGGTGGCGTCTCTTCAGGCCTTATGTGATGATCTGTGTGCCAGCCGAAGTGACCAGTGTTGAAAAGCGCGCAGTTATTGAAGCAGCTCTCTCTGCAGGGGCAAAGAAGGCAAATCTGATAGAAGAGCCCATGGCTGCTGCAATCGGTGCCGGATTGAGCGTTGAGGAGCCAGGCGGCAATATGGTCGTAGATATAGGCGGCGGCACAACCGATGTGGCAGTCATATCACTGGGGGGCATTGTGGTAAGTGAGTCACTACGGGTGGCAGGTAACAAGATGGATGAGGCGATTGTCAGGTATATCAGGAAAAACTATAACCTGATGATTGGCGAACGCACCGCTGAAGACCTGAAGATTCAGATCGGCTCGGCCTACCCTCCAGAGGACCCTCTTTCGATGAACATCAGGGGAAGAGATCTGATAAACGGTCTCCCCAAATCAATCAATATCACTTCGATGGAGGTCCTGGAGGCCATTGAGGAGCCGGTAAGCTCCATTGTGGAAGCAGTGAAGAGTGTGCTTGAGCGCACTCCGCCTGAGCTTGCCGCTGATATAATTGATCGAGGTATTCTTCTGACCGGCGGGGGTGCTCTGCTCCGGGGCATGGATGAGCTTCTCACCAGGTCAACAGGAATGCCGGTGAAAGTAGCTGATGATCCCATTTCCTGTGTGGCCATTGGAACAGGAAAGGCTGTCATGTATCGCATGTGACGGTTTGTCAGCCGTCCTCGCCATTCAGGCAGAAGGAGGCTTATGTGAGCAGCATCGATGCCTGGGAACATGAGCTTGCCATGGCTCGGAAGGTGATGGAGAGCCTTGTTGTGCCTCGTACATCTTTTTTCTGCGGACGCTATTCTGTGCAGGCCAGAATGCAGTATGCAGGGAGACTGGGAGGAGATTATTACGGCATCCTGGTCGACTGTCCCAAGAAAGGATTTATTACTCTTTTTATCGGTGATGTGGCAGGGAAAGGTGTCTCAGCCTCTCTATCGATGGTGTCGATGATGATCCTCCTTCGTGAGGCAAGTGTGCACTTTTTTTCACCCAGTGAGGTGCTCACATATGTAAACAGAGTGATGATCGACACGCTGGATCCGGAGCTCTTCAATACATCTGTTTTTTTTATCTTTCTGGACTGTGAAAGCAGCGTGGTGACATACTCAAGGGCCGGACATGAAAGTGCAATTCTGTTTTGTGCAGCATCTGGTGTGTGTCATGAGCTCACCACGCTGCGCGGTCCATTGCTGGGAGTCATTCCCGGTGCTTCGTTCGTGGATGAACAGATCGAGATCCTCCGCGGTGATAAAGTGGTGCTTTATACTGACGGCCTGGTTGAGCGGAGGGAGCACGGAGAAACGGCGCGACGCCGGAAACTGCTGACTGATATGGTGGCGAAACACGGCCGTCGTGAATGTGGGGAATTCACAGATACCCTTCTCTTGGAGCTCGGAAGTGACGGCAATGCAGATGATGATCAGACCCTGCTCGTCCTGTCCTGCGGGTGAGGAAGATGCTCTCTCTTCCACGGTTTAGCTTCCTGTAATTGCGAAAGCACGTTTCTTTATTTTCTGGAAAAGCGTACTCGATGGCAGGAGTGTAACTGCGAGTGGAAATATTATACCTGCTAGAATTATGCTCTTTAATATGACAATAATGGTAAATGGCAGTGAAGGCTGGCCAAAAAGCACATCTCCAAGAGGAAACTCAATATATGTGATTAGAGAAAATAATACTGTTCTGATCAGATCAGTTCTGTTTTCTATTGTGAGAATCAAGAGGAAGATTATCCAGATAATCCATTGAGGGGAATAGAATTTCATGAAAAACATCGATGTGGCAATAGAGAGAAGTGACCATTTCACCAGATCATTCTTATTATCGATCTTTGCTGTAACTGCAAAAGGTACTGCAGTCAATGAGAGTATGACGAATATGTTTTTCAGCACACTGCCACAGGTTGAAAACAGTTCCGGGAAAACCTTACTTAAAAGACAATATACGCTTTCATTGTTACAGACTCTGGTTGACTGAAACTGAAAAGGGACTTTGAATGCTTCCAGCCCTCCCTGAATAAATACAGGGAGCAGGAAGAGAGTTGAAGCGGCAATGAAGACTGCCACCATGGTGAAATTGAACTTCTTTTCCAGAGTTCTGTAATAGGAAAGAAAAACCGGAAGGAGAAGGACAGGAAACATTTTGATCATTGTTCCTATAGCCAGGAGAATGGCAGCAGTGTTATATTTCTTCTTGAATATACTGTAGATACTCATAAGGATGATAAGAGCCGGTGCAATATCGAAGCGGTTAAATGTGAAAAAAAGAGTTGCAGGTAATAAGAAGATCAGGGAAAGGCGAAGATCCTTATTCATTACTTTCATAAGGTGAAGGAGGATGTATACTGAGATTGTTGCCAGAACTCCCATGATGAATGAGAAGACAAGCATATATGCTGACAGATACCAGGATGGCTGCAATCTTGGCAAGATAGGATTGTTTTTGCAGGGATCATGGTAAAAAAAGCTTTCAATATCTGCATCGTCTGGTCTGGGAATTAGTACAAAAGGCAGCGCGAAAAGGTAGGTGGCAAGAGGTGGTTGCTCTGAAAACACTTCAATATATGGGATTTTTTCTCTAGGGTACCACGATCCGCGGAGAAAGTGAACCTTCCTGTCCCAGTAGTCATTGACAAGAACTTCATCTCTCGAAGGATGTTGTTTAATATGAGTTGTGGCGCATATGAGCAGGTAGTAGATACAGATAAAAAAAACCAGAGTGAACAGGATGTTTTTCATGTCGTGTTGATTCTGTTTAAAGCTCGTGTCCATGTATCAGCAAATAGAATCATATCTTTCAGGATTGTGGATATCTATTTCTCTGGAGCACCATATAAAGTCCTTTCCTGTTGAAAATAAAGAATATTACTGATGAATCAGGAGGGGTTTTCCGGATCAGAAGAAAACTCTCATGAAAGAGCATGATGGAGAATCAGAGACAGTTCCTGGAAATATTAATAGTGAAAGGTTTTTACCCCTTTCTTGTATTCCTTTTCCTGCTGACCTTGATTCTCTTTCTCTTCAAATTACCTCTTATCGTTCTATCATTGAAAGGCATTAACAGAAAAACCTGGTATCTGCTCATATTCGTTTTATTTTTCTGTTTTTCTGTCTGGAAGTGGCATACGCCTCATATTCCCCATGTGTACTATGATCAGTACTATCATATGGATCTCGCAAACAATCTTCTCCGTCACGGATTAAGCGCCTACACTGCTGCAGGTTCTCTGAACGAATGTGACAGTTACACATTGTGCAACGCCTGGCCTCCCGGATATCACTTCATCCTGTCACTCTTTTTTCTTTTCCTTGGTTCAACTGAATCTGCTGCCTTTTCCTGTTCTATGATCTTTGGACTGTTGTCCGTACTGTTCTATTTTGTTTTAGTCTATCTGGCTGTTCAAAGGGAAGACATTGCTCTGTGGAGCGCCTTCTTTCTGTCAGTTGTTCCTGTTCATATGAAATATACTGCCACCTATTCTCTGGAGATTCCCTCCCTTTCATTGATACTTCTGACAGGAATATCTGCGCTTATATATTTGAAATACAGAAATCTAAGAACTCTGTCAGCTTTTATTGTAATTTCTGCCTGTACATGCTATATCAGACCAGAAAACCTCTTTCTTCTAAGTGTCACCTGCCTTCTATCTTCCATTCCTTCTTTGGTGACGATGATAAAGAACAGGGAATTTAAAATCAATCATATGTCTCTTGTTATTATCCTCGGTGTGATTCTTCTGCTGCCACTAGTCCTGCTTTTCTATTACAGCTTCACTTATATGAGGCCGCCTGGGTGGAATACTGAGCCTTTTTCGTACTTAAGCTATTTTAAAGAGCATATTCTGGAAAACCTGTTGTTCTTTACAAGAAGATATCATCCTTTCATCATGACAGTTGTTGCACTCGGAGGTATTATTATCATCTGGAGGAAAAAAATGCCGTGTATTAATCCTCTTGTAATAAGAGTTTCAATATTGTGGTTTGTCATATGTCTCGCTCTGTATTCCAGTTATCATACCGGTGATTTCTTTCGGTTTTCTGACAGCGACCGTTATTCGCTGAACCTCTATGTGATCATCTGCTTTTTTGCTGCAACGGCAATGAGCCGGGTTCTTCAATTTCTGAAGAAATGGGAAAAGATAACGTGTATCGTTGTGTCAGTTGTCATAATGCTCTATTCCTCAACGATGCCTCTTGACAATCTGATCCAGAAGACAACACAGCGACCGTTGTACAGCGAGTATGAGTACATAAAGGAAAGATGTGTCAGGATACTCGATCCCGCAGTTCCTGTGTTATGCTGGTCAGATCCGCAAAAAATTATTTTCTTCTCCAATGTTAAAGCAATGAACTTCAATTACTTCAGGAACAATATGCACTTGATTGACCGAATTGTTCTTTTTCAGGATTTTACATGGCATATGGCAATGGAGGATCCTAAGCGTTTTAATGAAATTTCAGGTACAATTCAGGATAATTACTATATGGAACCAATAGAATACAGAGATATCGGAGAATACCGATATGGATTGTATCTGCTTACAAAAAAGCTGAACAACAGGCTTTAATGTCAATAAACAACAAGACTTGCGAGGTGGCGGGCAAAGAGTGGCCTCGCAAGTCTGATCGATGTATCAGCCTGGCTTTCTAATGCAGTCCCATGGCTCTCAGATATGCATATTCATAAGCTGCAGCGCTCATATCCCATGTAAAGCGCCGCTGCATGGCGTTATACCGCATCTTCTCAATATGGTGCCTTCTGTCATAGTAGGTGCTGACAGCCCAGCCTATGGTATAGTAGAGGGCCTCAGAAGTAAAGTCATAGAATTTGAAGCCTGTTCCGTCGCCGTTATTGTGGTTGTAGTTCTCCACAGTGTCGTTGAGTCCTCCGGTAGCTCTGACTATGGGAAGGGTCCCATAGCGGAGCGAATACATCTGGTTGAGCCCGCAGGGCTCAAAGCGGCTAGGCATCAGGAAGAAATCGCTTCCTGCCTCTACAAGGTGCGCCAGCTCCTCACTGAAGCCTATGTGCACTCCTACCCTGTCTCCATACTTATGAGCCATGAACTGGAAGAACTGCTCCAGATCAGTCTCGCCGGTGCCCAGGATGGCAAACTGAACGTGCATCGAGTTCAGCACAGGTTCAATGACTTCTGCCAGCAGACTGTATCCCTTCTGGGCAGTGAAGCGTCCCACCACGCCGAATAAAGCTACGTTCTCATCTCTTCTGAGACCGAAGTGCTCCTGCAGAACGTGCTTGCAGATCCTCTTCCCGTCTCGGTGGTCTGCAGTATAATGAGCAGGGAGATGGTGATCGTGCTCTGGAGACCATATGTCATAGTCGGCACCGTTCAGGATCCCCCAGAAGCGGTCTCCTTTCCAGCGCAGATGGCCTTCAAGACCGTTTCCATGGGCTGGTGTGCGGACCTCGTCTGCATACGTCGGACTTACAGTGTTTACCATGCTGGAGAAGAAGATACCAGCCTTCAGGTAGTTGATGGCGTCGTAGTATTCAAACCTGTCGGCGGTGAAGTGCTCCCAGCTGAAGCCGAGATAAGGATAGTTTCTCTTCGAGTATACACCCTGGTATGCCAGGTTGTGAATCGTGAGCATGGCAGGGACTCCTTCGAGCACTGTGCCTTGCCAGTCCCAGATTCTAAGATAGGGAGCCAGAAGGGCGGTCTGCCAGTCATGAGCATGAACCACGTCCGGTCTGAATCCCTTGTCGATGCAGAGCTGGAGCGCAGCTCTGCAGAGGAAGGCAAATCGACGTGGATTGTCTGCATAGTCGCGCATTGCCCGGTCATGGTAAAGGCCGTGTCTGTTGAAATAGACATCGTGTTCAATGAAGTAGACCGGAACTCCGTCGTGGATGGTCCTCTGGACAGAGCACCATTCCTGGACTCCATCACCCATCCAGACACCCATTGGAGCGTGATAATGGCCTATTCCATATTTATAAGCATCGATATCACCGTATTTTGGAAGGACCACCGCCACGTTGTGCCCTCTCTGTACCAGAGCCTTTGGCAGCGCCGCCACTACGTCGGCAAGTCCGCCTGTCTTGGCAAATGGATTCATCTCAGATGACACCATCAGAATGTTCATTGTCTCTCCTCCTCTCTTCTTCCCCACTCTCGTGAAATTCTACTCTATTCTGCTGTCACCTTCCTGCAGATGAGAAAAGAACAAACCTGCAGGGGAACTCGCCTCCCCCACTTTACATGGCAGATGAGAAACGTAGATTTTTTCTGCATCGTTTCCATTGATTTTAACATCTTTAACAATATGGAAAGAATTGTAAAATATCTGTAAGTTGTTTGTTACTGAAATCATGCACTTTTCTGCATATCTGTCATGACCTGAAAATACTTTAACTGTGCCGTTATTCTGTGGTATAATATCAAGTGTAGTACACCGGTATGGAAGAATTGAATTATCAGGGGTGATTGCTATATGACAAGCCGTTTTGTAGTCAGCTGTTTTTCGTATTGCTGCTGTAGAAGCTCAAAAGTTCCACCATGAATAAAAAACGCCTTTGCTGCAACATTATGAGAGTATCAGAATTGTCATAATTGTGAAGATTTTGTAACATTTTTTTTACAAGAAGTTAACTTTAAGGTATTTACCGGAAGGCAGAATGTTGGGATATACAGGGTAGAAACTTAAATAAAATGGAGGATGATGTTATGAACATTGGTGGAATTGGTCAGAATTTTTATCAGAATCCCATGATGCAGGGAAATATGCTGCGCCAGATGATAGAGAACTCTGGTTCGGAGAATCTGAAGAAGATGGCTCAGGAAGGCGCAAGCGATGAGCAGCTTCTGAAATATGCGATGGAGAACCCTGCAGAGCTTCAGGGAAATTCAGGCACTCCGTGGGCAGATTCGGCTCTGGGCACTGGGACTGCCAACGAAGCGGGCACAACAAGCACAGCTCAGCAGACAGGTAACGCAGATGCGGCAGGAGCGGCAGCAGCAGGGTCAGATCAGCTCGATATTTCATCTGATTCTGGCGACTGCTATGATGAAGACGACGAGATACCTACAGATGAAGCAATGGCAACATCTGGAATGTGTGGAATGGACGATGTAAGCGGCGCAGACAGATGCAAGCCATATACGCAGCAGTGTCTCGGCGAGACAAAGGCAATCAAGAAAGTGCTTGAGCAGATTAAGAAGGCCGATTCGGACAACTCCTCGATTGACGGGGACATACAGGAAGTAGATGGCATAATCAAGGACTTTTCTTCAAAGCTGAAGAAAGGCAAGTTGGCTGCAGACGGCGCCTTCTCCAATCCTGATTCGCCTGAAGCCTGCCAGAAGGAATGTGATGATCTGGTCAAGAAGGCAGTCGATGTGGCTTCGAATAATGGAGTTGAGATTGAAGTTTCGGAGAAGAAAGCCCAGTCTCTCGGAGTTGGCGGCGGACAACAGGGTGCAGGTGGAGCCGAACAGTCAGGCACTGGCAAACAGGCAAACCAGCCCAAACAGGCAAACCAGGCAACCCAGGCTAACCAGGCTAAGCAGGGTGAGCAGACCCAGGACAAACCGGGCGCCAAGGCTCTTGAGCAGGCTGAAAATGCTGAGGGACAGCAGGAAGAACAGAAGCCTTTCAAGATCACGTCAGAGCCCAAGGAAGTTGATAAAGACCTTTCACTCGACGAAGTGTCGAATAACCCGCAGCTTGCCCAGGCGCTGGAGTCCTCACTCGATGAAACGATTGCACAGCTTGATGCACAGGGTCAGACTGGCGAAGGGACAGCGCCACAGCAGGCGGTTGACCTCGGCGCTACGAGAGAAGGCAGCCCGCTGGCTCAGAGTCTTGATGGCACAGGCAAACAGCAGGGAGACGCCTCAGTGTTCGGTGGCCAGCAGGCCGCGTCAGGAATCCCGCAGGGTGGAGGCTTTGCAGCAGGCATGCCTGGCGGAAAGGGCGGCGGAATGCAGGCAGCAGGCGGGATAGGCGGCAGTTCCAGCAAGGTTAATACATCAGGCATTGAGTCCAAGATGAAGAGAGCTGGCATAGATACAGGCAAGAAGTTCAAGGTCAAGGCACAGGTCTATGAGCCCGGCATGGATGTGAAAGTTCAGAGAGACGGCGATACAAGCCCTGTCAAGGTGGGCAAGAATATGGACGGAGCGACAATGAAGGTAAAGCCCCCGCCGCTGGCAGCAATAGATCAGAACGGCGAGATGCACAAGTTGGGTGATATCAAGGCTACCGATGGAGGGAAGAGCGGCATATTCTCAGCGAAGGTCAAGGAAGGCCAGCCGGTTATGAATCTGCAGGCAGCCGTGAACACTGTGCAGGGAGATGTTGCACTGCCAGGAACGAAGACAGAGGCCGCATAAGATCAAAAAATAGACGAATCTGAAATGATTTAAGTCTAGAGGCGGATGAGAGATCATCCGCCTCTTCCTTTTCTGAAACAGAGCAGCATGAAGCCGGGCTCCTGCTGTGTCTCTCCTGCCAGCAGTTCAAGGTTGAACTGTCCGCCCAGGAGTCTGAGAGAAGCTTCATCCGGAATGAATGAATACTCTCCGGCATAAGAGGCATTGATACCGAACCAGCGTGGGTTGAGTCTGTTCTTTCTCCAGTCATCACCATCGGCTACCTGAATCGCGAAAATCCCCTCTTCCGCAAGTAGCTCAAAGACTCGGCTGAAAACATCACAGGGGTGCTGGAAGCGCTCGAACACTTTGTTCATCCAGACAAGGGTATAGCGTCTTTCTGTGTGAAAATCCAGAAAAGCTGCAGAGGTAAGTCTTCCTGCAAGTGAGGGATATCTCTTTATACATTCTGCCGTTCTATCACGGGAGATTTCAATTCCCTCGGTCTCCCACCCTCTCCGTTGCAGTTCATCAAGGGTATGCCCTTCACCACACTGGACTTCCAGAACGTACGCGCCCTGTCTGTAGAACCTTTCGTGGAGAAATCTGCCGATATTCCTGTTTCTGCGCTCGATAATGAGGAGGCTGTATCTGTCGTGATTATTCTTCACCTTCTGTTCCGGCTCTTCCACCTCTCTGTCTCGGTAGAACGCTCCGCATTTAAGACATTCATAGTAGCATACATCCTTTTTTCTGCAGATGTAGTAGCGTGACTCTGAGGCACAGAGCGGGCAGGGCCGGGCCGGAGGAGGGATAAAAGGGTCCACCTTCTTTCCGCGCTCACCTCTCATCATGGAGGCAAATTCCTGATATATGGAATCAGAAGTCAGCTTTTCCACGCATCTGGGAAAACCGGCTGCGTTGTGGCTGCTGCTGCATCTCTTTCCATGCTGGAAACAGGGTCCGCAGGGAACGTCAACCTGCATGCACCGGACATTCCTGTAGTATCTTACTCTCAGATCTCCGTCAAAGCTGAAGAAGATTCCCAGAGATGGTGTATCAAAGCAGCCTGCCAGATGGAGCCCGCATGAATCAGGGCCGATAAATGCTGCAGCCTTTCTGATGAGAAGCGCGATAATCCTTATGGTCACCTTCTCTGAATCGATGAAATAAAGGCCGTGAAGCCCGTCCTGTCCCCGCTGCACTCTGCTTCCCGCTCCGCATGCGCAGGCAACCTTAATCTCATTGATTCTGTTCCCCATACTGGCAAAATTTCTTCTGCCGCAGGAACTGCATCTCCAGTGAACTTTCTTTCTCAGATCGCCCTGGCCGAAAAGAATGACCTTGTAACCGTCATCTGATATTTTCTCTGCAAGATCCAGAACCGTGGCCTGGGGAATATTACGCACATTCGATGAGGCATCATACTGAATCACGATGTATCTGTCATCAGGGATGAACCCCCACGATTCAAGAAATGCATCGGCAGATTCCTGCTCTTCTTCAGAAAAATACATTTCAGGCTTTTTCCGGTGATCAGGAAGCTCTATTCCAGCCCATTCAGCAGCTACATCAAAGATGTTCATAAGCTCACTTTCAGGAAACACGGTGAGCATACCGTTATAGTTGATGATATCATCAAATTGCTCGAGGACAGGAGGAGTGGGATTCTCCTTTTCAATTCTCACCTCTGATATCCAGGGGTTGCCTTCCAGAATAATGGCGCCTTTCTTTCTGGTGATCACTGTCTGGACGATGCCTGGATATCTTTCTTTCAGGGCTCTGAATACTGGTGTGAGAAAGAGCATGTCTCCCAGTGCACAGTGGTGTATGTGAAGTATTCTCTTCAAGCCTGCAGGCTTGATGCTGTTCCCGCCCCATTCAGGCGGTGTAATGTCTCTCCACCCCATAAGCCTGAAGAGGTGCCACCAGTACTGTCTGAAGACCACGATCTTTCCATCCAGAATCTGATGGCCGTGGAAAACGCCTTTTTCAGCTGACCCTCTGGGAGCCATGAGCAGATACATGCGATTATTCTCCGCATTCCAATTGTGAGCGAAGGGAACCAGGTACGATTCAGAGAAGAGAATTATCTGCGGACCGTGGATATTCCTTTGTGAGATCAGTGGATTAAGTTCTATCAGTACTAAAGGAACAATGGTGATGAATGCAGAAAATATAATATATTACGCTCATGATCTCAATGATGGCATTAAAACTGCGGTCCAGCAAGATGGATCTTTTAACAAGAGCATGAGCTAGTTGCAGCGTCACTGAAAAATGAATTGAAAAGGAGATTACGTGGCATGCCTGAGATAATTGTTGTAGAGGTAACGAATAAATGCAATCTGAACTGTGCGCACTGCATGAAAAACATCAACGGTATGGAGGGGGGCGACGTTGTTGACATTGATCTATACCTGCTGGACAAGATACTTAAACAGGCCAAAGCTTTCAGGACAAGAATTGTCTCTATGACAGGCGGAGAGCCGACACTTCACAGTGAATGGGAAGAGCTGATTGCCCTGCTGGAGAAGCACGATGTTGATTATACCTTTACAACAAATGGGATCAACTTCGATGAAACTCATAAGGTGCTTGTAAGAGAGGCTTCGAAAAGGTTCAAGGGCGTTACATTCAGCATAGAGGGTGCCACAGCAGGGACCAACGATTTAATAAGAGGCGAAGGTACCTTTGAGCAGGTGACAGCAGCGATGAGGATTGCCAAATCACAGGGCATACCTTTTGGGATGCAGGCTGTTATAGGCAGGCACAACATGAATGAGATGTCTCAGCTTGCAGCGCTTGCCGATGAGATCGGCGCTGATGAGTTGAATTATATTCTAATGAGGCCTTCACCTCAGAATGTGGAGTTTCTGCTCTCTCTTCTGGAATCTGATGAGGTTGAGGAGATTGCGGCGCAGATAAAGGATGCATATAAAGGCAGGCACGTGAAAATTGGAATGACTACAGGTTATAAGTCGCCTGATCCGTTTTTTGTATGCCGTCCCCTGTCGATGTCGATGATAGACATCGACTACAACGGACTCCTGAGATTCTGTGTCGACCTCACCAACTATCGTGGAGCTATCGCTCCTGATACTGATATCATTGCCAATCTCAATATGAAGCCGCTGTCAGCTGCACTGAAGGAGTTCTCAAACAGAGTCAACAGGTTCCGCCATAACAAGCTGGACTGGGTGTCGGAGGGGGTATTTGCGTCGACCGATTCAAATCCATGTCTGTACTGTCTCAGGCATTTCAATAAAAATGACTGTATGGCAATGTAACACATGTATGCGGTGAAGCCCTCTGTGCATGCAATAAATCATAAAGGAGACTGAAAAAATGCCCGAGATAATTGTTGTTGACGTAACCAACAGATGTAACCTTAACTGTAAGCATTGTTTGAAGAATATAAATGATATGGGAGGATCCGGTACTGCAGACATTGATCTTCATCTGCTGGACAGGGTGCTTACTGAGGCTGAAGTGCTGAAGACAAGAATTGTCTCAATGACAGGCGGGGAGCCAACACTTCACAATGACTGGGAAGGCTTGATAGCCGTCATGGAAAAGCACGATGTTGACTATACCTTTGTCACGAATGGAATAAATTTCAAGGAGGCCTGCAAGGTACTTATAAGAGGTGCTACACAGAGTTTCCGAGGTGTTTCGTTCAGCATAGACGGCGCTACGGCGGAGACAAATGATTCCATGAGGGGCGAGGGCACTTTTGAAAAGGTAATGGGAGCGCTGAGGCTTGCAAGAATGCACGGCATACCCTTCTCAATTCAGTCAGTAGTCGGCAGGCACAACTTGAATGAGCTGTCTCAGATTGCAGAACTTGCCGACGAAGCCGGCGCCATCGAGCTGAATTACATGATGATGAGGCCGACACATGAGAATGTTGAACACCTGCTGTCGCCGCTGCAGTCAGATGAGGCTGAAGAGCAGATAAAGTCGATAAAGGAATCGCACAAACGTCTGAAAGTCACCATGACGGCAGTGAATAAGACGCCGTATCCGCTGTTTGTATGCCGCCCACTGGCAATGTCTATGATAAGTATTGATCACCACGGATATCTGAGATTCTGTCCTGATCTCACGAACTACCGGGCGGCAGGCGCAGATGATACTGATGTTATCGTCGATCTTAACACAAAGCCGCTTCATATCGCGCTGAAGGATCTTTCAAACAGGATCAACAGGTTCTGGCATAACAAGATTGACTGGGTAACCGAAGGCATAGTTGATACAACAGAGTATGAGCCGTGCTCTTACTGTCTCAGTCATTTCGGCAAATATGAGTGTAAGGATATGTAAAATCAACAAAAGAGAAAAGAGCGTTCTTACTATGCAGATAAAATCTCCCAACAAGTGTATCCTTGAGGTAACGATGAAGTGCAACATGCGATGTCTTCACTGTGCCTCATCTGCCGGAGGCGGCAGGCCTGCTGAAATGGGAACAGAGAAGATGCTCTCTATAATTGATGAATGTCACGATATCGGGGTAAAGTATATTACCTTTTCCGGCGGGGAACCTCTGATACGGAAAGACTGGCCTGTTCTGGCCGCCAGAGTAAAGGCTCACGGGATGAATCTCGGCATCGTCTCAAACGGTACATTTGTAAGAGATCAGATAGAAGATATAGCAAAGTATTTTGAAACGTTCTCAATGAGCCTTGATGGGCTTGAAGATATGCATAATCATATAAGGCAGAGCAGGAAGGCCTACAGTGATGTCATGGATGCCTTTGAACTGCTGAAGAAGCGCAACGTTCATCCCTGTGCAATCACATCCATATCGAAATTCAACTATCACCAGCTTGAAGATCTTTACAAGCTTGTGAAGGAACGTGAGATTCCCTCGTGGCAGGTGCAGCTTACTTTTGCCTCAGGAAGGATGAAGGAGCAGCAGAAGCTGGTATTGAGCCCGAAGGATCTGTACCATATTACCGAGTTTCTTGTTGATGTGAGAAAGGATAATATCATAGATCTCCATGTATCTGACAATATAGGATATTATACAGCAATGGAAGAAAGGATGCGCGGACACATGTGGAAAGGCTGTAAAGCCGGCGTTACGCTGTTTGCGATTGAAGCTGACGGAACGGTTAAGGGATGTCTGTGCCAGGTTCCTGAGTATATTGAAGGAAAGAAGTTTGTCGAAGGAAACATCAACAATGCTTCGTTGAAAGAGATCTGGTACAACGAGAACAACTTTGCATATAACAGAAAGTTTGATTTTTCCAAGGTGGAGGGATTCTGTAAGAGCTGCAGATATCTTGAGCTGTGCAAGTGCGGATGCTCAGCCTTTGCGTATTATGTGACAGGCATGAGATATAACAATCCTTATTGCATTTACAGACTCATGTGCACAGAATAGGGAGGAACACATATGGCGTGGTTTGACGAATATTTTGATGACAATTATTTTGAGCTGGAAGAGCCTGATGATACAGAGACATTGTATCACATAATTTTTGTGAAGTCTTTTCTTGACTATCCTCCCGGCTCAGAGATAATGGACCTGGCGTGCGGTGCAGGAAGGCTCTCTTACGCAATGACAAGGCTGAACTACAAAGTCACAGGTCTGGAATATAATGAAGGTCTGGTGTATTACTGCAGGACAAGGGCGAAAAAAGAAAATCTTGACACTGAATTTGTAAAAGGTGACATGAGAAAGATTCCTTATGAGAATAAATTTGATTTTGTCTTGAATTTTAATCATTCATTCGGATATTTCAGTGATTCAGAGAATGTCGATGTCATCAGGGAAGTTTATAAGGCTCTCAAAGGGGGCGGACGTTTCCTGATAGACCTTGCAAGTAAGGAAAGCCTTCTGATGGGCTTTGACAGACAGGTCAGAAAATGGTTCAGGATCAAGGACAGGTACTACCTTCTGCGCAGGGAATTTGATGTGCTGACAGACAGGTTTGATACTTTTTTACACGTTGTTGGTGATGAGATAGAAAAACGCGATTATGTGGCCTCGATAAGGTACTATTCCTATCCTGAGATGAAGAGAATTCTGCTCGATGCAGGTTTCAGGATCAATGAGGTATATGGCTCTTATGACAGGAAGCCATACATCCTGGGATGTCGTAGGATGATAATTCTGGCAGAGAAACCGGCCTGAGAGTATGTATCTTGACGTATAGTCTGCGATATGGTTCAGATCATGAATACAGCTCGCTTCTATGGTCGTGAAATAGCAGCGGCATTTCTCATCTTTCTGGCGCTGGAGCTTCTGTCTGCCGGTATATTGAGGAGCGACATAGGAAGTCCGGTCTACTTTGCCTCTGCAATGAGCTTTTATCGCACACTGGTGCTCAGTCTCTTCTTTCTTGTCATCTTCACTGCTGTTCCTTCTCTCAGGCAGTACAGAGAGATCTTCCTCTTTCTCGCCGTTTTTGTGCTGGGTTATTTTGCCTCAGAAGTGATATACCGCTTCTTTCACCCGAAACTGAGCCTTATTTATCCTTCATCGGCATATATACTATCATTCTATCATCTGGATTACTTTTTTATTCATCGTCTGTATCAGATCATGCCGCTCCTCTTCCTCGGACTTCTTTTCATATCCTATCCCGGAGATTATTTCCGGCGCTATTTCAGATGGGGCAACTGGAATGCGCTGTTCACAGCTCCTTCACTCCTCTCCGGTAAGATGCACAGTCGAACGTGGAAGGAGATGACACTTTTCTTTCTTGCAGTTCTGACCTGTGGAGTTCTTATTACGGCTTTTCTTACATATTTCCTCAATATTCCACCCAGGACGATAAAGCCAATTGGAGCCCATGGGGCTTTGCCGCTTCTCCTGGCGATTTTCCTCTACACAGTGACGGCAGCCTTCGTAGAAGAGAGCCTTTTCAGAGGTTTCTTTCTCTCCCTTTTCTCAAAGGTTCTTGGAGACACAAGGGGTAACATCTATCAGGCTTTTATCTTTGGCATTCTCCACGTCGATATTACATCCCCACTGCGCTCGCTTGTCAAAGTGATAATATTTTCATTCATTGGCTGGTACTGGGGGAAGGCGACCAGAGAAACCGGCGGTCTGGCATGCTCTTTTCTGATGCACTGCAGCGTCCTTGTTGCGCTGGAGCTGCGTGTATACTTTTTAATGTAGCAGCCTTCTCTTCCCGATTCCTCTCTGTCATATTCATCATAATAAAGAGGGAGTCACGCCTCTCAGGTTGAAATACATATGAGTCCTCCATCCATAAAGGGAGGAAATGAAACGCATCCTGATGATAAGGAGCGTGGTATTCTGTGAGCACTGGACGGGATGAACAGAAAGTCGGCAGCACTGACATTCATGCCTCTCCATTTGTCTTCGGAGCTGAGATGATCTTTTTCGAATCGACCTTTCCGCAGGTTGATGAAATTGAGGTCAGGGTCCGTGAATTGTCAAAGGGTATCGATGAAGGAGGCGGAGAGCGCCTCTATGATAAATCCAACTATCCTGGAGATGTAACAGCCTGCAGCAACCCTCTCTGCCGACAAGGCGGATTTCCCATCACATCAATTGTCAAAGCCATGGTAAGGAAGAAAAAGACGGAACAGCAAGGGACAGTGCAGTGTGCAGGCGAAGAGGTCTCTTCCAGAAAAACGAAAAAGACCGGCACCTGCGGCACTGTATTTGAATACTCAATCACCATCAGTTATAGAAGTTCATGACGGCAGGTCATTCTCTGTCATGACCCCAGACCGATCCGCCTTCACCTGCAATCCGGAAGATCCTTCTGATTGCCTGTCTCTTCTATTATTCCCATGCCTTTCTTATTGGCACTGGTGATCGCAGCGTCGAATGATCACGTGATCGGCCTGTCAGCTGATCACGTGATCAACTGATCAGCTGAACATTTTTTTAGATGCTCTTGTCTGCAGCGGTGCAGCCGGAATCGCATGATCACGGAGGATGGAGCTCTGCAGATACCCGGTAATGTGTTTTCCGTTCCGGAATAGAAAAACTCTGTGAATGGTAATGAGAGGAGAGTGAGAAAGAGCAGGATAATGAGTATCTGTGGATAATTTCTTCCTTTCATAATACTGATGAGGAAAGATATGCTGAAGGTGTCAATGCAGGAGGTATCCTGATGAATCCTGGGACAGCAAAGCTTTTGACTGGCTGGAAGGCTGCAGTTTCTCTATTCATGGTTGCAGTTATTACAGCCACAGTCTTTCTGTTTGGAAAATACCTCCCTGTGAGGATCAGGCATGAGATCGAAAAATCTATCAATGGAAGCTTTTCTTCCCCGCATATTTCATGCTCATTATGTGAGACAGTCATTGATTCTCCCACGGTAAAGCATACTGATGGCAGTGATGTTTTCAGCGCAGAACGCCTTGAGATTCGTTACAATCCGATCTCTCTTCTTATTTCCCGAAACCCTCTGGCTGCACTGCATGGAGCCAGAATCACGAACCCTGAAGTCCTGCTTGTCCGCAACGCTGAAGGCAAATGGAAGCATGCCTCTCTTTTCAGGGAGGTTAAGGCTCCGATGGCACTTGAAGTGATGAAGGCATCACTGAGTCTCAGGAACGGCACTCTGCGCATCCGGGATGCGGCGTGCGGTTTCCAGACAACCTTTAATGAGATAAACCTTGAGATGCTGCCTGGTAAAAAACATCCATATGAGTTTACTGTCACAGCCAGGGAGGATGAAGACAAATCTTGCTGCTATGAGATTAAAGGTAATTTTAATCTGTCATCGCCTCGTCTTGAATGCTCTATCACCGGAACTTCTGTTAATCTGGCACGGTGGGCGTCGTTGGCCCCTGGGAGCGATCTGGCGATAAAGAAGGGCACCGCCGATCTTCAGCTTACCGTGCGCGGAAAATCGGACAGTCTTGCAGATCTGCATAAGGGTCTGTTTACGACCGGCACTGTGACGTTGAAGGAAGCAGGGCTCCTTTACAAGCCCATTTCCCTTTCGATGCATAATATCGGCGGGCTCATACTGGTGACAGGTGACAGCGTCGAGTTGAAGGGCATGAAGGGCATCTGTGAAGGCGCTGCTGTATCAGTGAACGGTGATCTGACAGGTATAAGCGATCCAATGCTGGACCTGTCTGTCAATATCTCATCTCTTGTAATGAATCGGATTAAACCTCTCCGCTCGCGAGTTCCTCTGGATGGAGTTGTTTCGTTTCAGGGCCGTGTCTATGGAATGGTGAAAAATCTCACGGTAACAGGGCGCTGTACGGTTCCCAGGGGAACAGTGAATGGTATTGCAGTCAAGAATGCAGTGGTGGAGGGAACCTGCACTTCCTCAGGGATAGAGATAAGAAAGATGATCTCCAGTGTCAATGGAGGAGCAGTAGAAGGATACGGCTGGCTGTTTCCTGAGGAAAAGACAATCCTCTTTGCTTTGAAAGGCAAAGGCTCGCCGCTGGAAGAGTCTCTGTCGGGTGTGGGGAAGGTCAGAGGCACCGCCGATTTCAATGTAAATGTAATTGGCGGTTTTTCGAAGCCGCTCATCATGGGGCAGACTGTGGTGGATGATCTTACTTTTGGACAGGAGCGTTTTAATCGCGGCGGTGCCAGATTTCTCTATCAGGGTGATACTCTCTATTTAACTTCAGGTGCACTTGAGAAGGGCAATGGGGTTCTAAATGCCTCAGGGCTTGTCGATTTCAAAGGTGAGACAGTCGATCTGCTGATGAAAGCGTCACAGTTCCCTGTAAGCGGTATTTCTGTGCCGAAGGTTGGAGCCCTGAATGGAGATATATCAGGTACGGCAAAGCTTTCAGGCAGCTTCAGAGACCCCTGTGCATATGGCTTTCTGGGCTCACCGCGGATCACTGTTGCATCTTCGGGCTCGTCAACAGTGCTGGACGATCTGAAGCTTCCCTTTGAAGGTAACACTGCAGTCGTGAATTTTCCAGCCGGCTCAGCCCGGTGGGGAGCTGTGCCTCTGGCGGTAAACGGCAGCCTGGCCATCGATTCGTCATCTTTTGTCAATATGTCTCTTCAGGTTCCGAGATATGACATCAGCTCTCTTTTAAGCCATCTTCCCGGCGCTCCTCCGCTGGAAGTCCGCGGGAGGGGCGATATCAGTCTCTCCTTTGCAGGGAATCCCGAACTGGGCTTCCTCTGGCGTGGAACAGGCGCCATTGAAAGCGGGCAGGTCAGATCATCAGGCTGGTTTTTCCCATCAGAGGATAACCGGTGGCTCTCCTGCCTCTCTCTGAATAGTGTGCCCTTGGGATCAATGGTAGAGCAGAAGAGTCGTAAAGGCACTCTGAAAGGTGTTCTGGATGAGGGTGATATGCTGATTCGTGGAAGCCGTGGCAAGCTTCAGATGGGAGTCAACCTCTCTTTTCTGGGAGGTTCCCTGATGGGATTTCCGGTTTCATCGTTCTGCGGCGACATGACCCTGCACGGAAACAGTCTCTCCATAGATGATGCCGATCTCAGCGGATCCCGGGGCAGACTGTCGCTCTCCGGAAATGTTAATCCGGCTGAAGGAAGCCTCGATCTTGCCGCACTGGGGTCAGCCCTCGATCTCGAGTATCTTTTTTCACATGTCGATCCTGCAGCTCTGGGGATGTCATTCCCTGAGGATTTGCGGAGCGAATGGTCTTCGATTCAGGGGATCGGCGAAGTCAATGGCAGAATCAGCGGGTCTTTTGCTCTGCCGAAATTCAGTGGCCTTATAGATCTGAGAGACGGTGTGCTTCATAATGAAGCGCTTGCATTCAGATCACGTGTTGAAAGCAGCCCCGATCTCAGCCGCTTCGACGATTTCCATCTCAGGATCGGGAAGAGCACATATGAAGGAAAAGGTACCATAACCTATCGGCCCAGACTGGCCTGCGATCTCTCTTTAAAGGCTGACAGGGGAGATATCTCCAGGCTCATTGCATTTACCCCATGGAAAGACGTGCAGATTAAAGGTGAGCTGTCAGGTGACTTCACTGTGAAAGGCGAGCCAGGCCGCTTCACCGTCGATGGGAACCTGATGCTGGGCAAGGCAGTTCTGCTGGGACAGCCGGTCGACTCCGTGAAGGCGGTCATACGCTCCAGATCGGATGACACCTATATCGAGGACCTGGAAGTAGTGCTTCCTGAAGGAGTTATAAAAGGCAGCGGCACGGTGTCAAAGACAGGGAATATTGATTTCCACTGTAACTCAACATCACTCCCTCTTTCTGAGTTGACAATACTCACTCCTTATCTGGGAAAGGCATCAGGGATCGTCAACATGACCCTGGACGTCCGGGGGACCAGAGAAAACCCTGAAGTGACTGCTGATTTTACAGCCGATGATGTGAATATCCATGACCAGCATTTCGGTCACGGCGAGGGCAGCTTCCAGATGAAGAAAGGGATAATTGCCATAGAGAATCTCAGTCTGGACAAGGGAAGCGAGCTGTACAGGCTTTCTGGAACTGTAAACTTTCCAGGCGGTAAGATTCCTCTACGAAAGGAGGAATGGAGCGCTTCTGCCACCGCTCCCCATCTGGATATCTCCGGAGGTGTTGAGAATGGAAATCTGACCACCATCTTTCATTTTTTCTCAGAATCGCTGAAAAAAGAGATGGTAGGCTCAGTTGATGGGGAATTTTCTCTTACAGGGACTCTTGCCGACCCGTCTTTCTCTGTGGACTGTGCACTCATAGAAGGAAGAATAAGAGAAGTGCCGCTTAAGAAAGCAGTGGTCAAGATGGACTATGGGCTTGGCGCGCTTCATATTGATGATATCACGCTTATGACAAAAGATGGAAGCGTCAAGATAGCAGGTGATATGCACAGAAATGGAGAGAACAATATTTCGCTGGATTTGCAGAACATGGATCTGCGGCTCTTGTCTACGCTCTTCCCATTCAAGTTCCCGCTGGGTGGTAATGTAGATCTGAAGGCGAATATAAGCGGTATGATGCAGTTTCCAGACATAGCCTCTGAAATAAAGGTCAGGAAAGGCTTCATAGGGGGTTTTGACTTTGACGGACTCCAGGGCAGGGTTGAGGCAAGAAAGGGAGTTGTAAGCCTGAAAGACTGTTATATAATTGAAAAGGGAAGCAAAGTCAGTCTGCTGGGTACCATTCCGCTGATGATACAGGACAAAAAGCTCGTCAGTACGGCGCCGATGGAGATAAGGGCCGATTTGAAGGAAGAGGATCTTGATATCCTCTCCCTGATGATTCCTATTGAAGGAAAGACCTCAGGCTCTCTGAAAGGGAAACTAGGTATCTTTGGCGTCTATCCGGATCTCGTGGTAGATGGTAAAGTCATGATAAAAGATGGAGAGTTCCAGCCTGCATTTCTGAAGAAGCCGGTAACCGGCTTTGCTGCAATGGTGAGGTGCGCAAACGAGAAGGTGGAGATCAGGAATATGGAAGGGAGGCTCGGTCAGGGCACCTTTACAGTGGGAGGCGAAATAGATATCTCCAACTTCACTTTTGCCTATGGTGATCTGACAATCAAAGGCAAGGATCTTGCCATTGCCGGTAAGAAATATTTTAACGGTCTGGCAGATATTGATGCCGCACTGAAGCGGGAAGGGGACTCGCAGGTGCTTCTCGGCAATATCAGGGCGAGAAACTCCACTATTCATATCCCCACTGAAGATCTCATGAGAGAGCCGGAAGAGAGTGCCAGACTCATAAGGGAGCTGAAAGAGTCAGTTCCGCCTCAGTTTCGCTCCATACTTGTCAAACTGGGAATTACGCTGGACGAGGATACATGGCTCACCTTTCTGACCTCGTCATTTCTTACCAGAGGCTCCCTGTCGGTGATGGGGCGCATTCCTGAACTGGCTCTGGTTGGAGAGGTAGACCTCTTCAGGGGGACGCTGAATGTTCCCTTCCTGGAGACTCCCTTCAAGGTCTATCAGGGGAAGGCATATTTTGACGGGGATGGATGGTCGCCATATCTGGCAGTGGATGCTCAGTCAGATGTTGGCAGGCATATCATCTACATGGATCTGGAAGGGAAGATGGACAACCCGCGCATCAGCCTCACCTCAGAGCCACCCCTGCAGCAGGAGACAATTGAGAAGATGCTGGCGTCGAACATTTACTCATCTTTTGTGCCTGTCGGTGCTCTCAACGCCGAAGCCATGACCACCCGTCTGGCAGAGCGTGTGCTCGATCTGAATGTCGTTCAGCCTCTTTTCCATGCAATAGGAAAGACTTTCGCCCTGTCTGATGTATCACTTGAATACACTTATGAAGGCAACTGGTCTGTCAAGCTTGCCAAAGCTCTCGACCGACGCGAACGCGTGCTGGTTACATATGAGAGCCTCAAAGGCCAGTATGGTGAGCTTCACCGCCTCTATGGCCTTGAATACAGATTCAGGAAGGGCATGCTTGTCCGAGTGTCGCAGGATGAGACAGGCAAGTCATATTTCTGGTTGCAGACGCGGCATTCGTTTTAGCTGTGAGAATGAAAAGAGGAGTATGAGACTATCCGTCGAATCCTAATTAGGCCTTTTGTGCCTCAGAAAAAGTTGGAGGGGGAGCCAAAAGAGCCTGAATTCAGAAATAAAACTCAGCACCTGTTGAGGAGGATAATATGTTCATGAGAGAAAGCAGGAGGGTTATCCCATTTATTGCAATATTGATGATTCTGTTATTCCAGTGCACTGTTTTTACCAGTGCCGATGCACGCAGAAAGGCTCCACCTGATAAAAATCAGGCCGCCGAGACAGCGATAGAGGAGAATGTATCTGGAGAAGTCGTACAGGCTGATCCATCAAAGCCTTCCGGTGGTGAAAAGACAGCTCCACCTGCCGGCGGAGAGAAGACGGATACTGCGACTCCTCCGGCCCAGGCTGAGCCGGGAAGCAATGCACCTGTGGTGAATGACGGTAAGACAGACGGTGGAAACACCGGAGCCCCAGGGGCAGAAGGAAGTGAGGCAAAAGATACTCCCGCCGCCAGTCCGACACCGGCAGACGGAGCTCAGAAGGCCGGAGAAGAGAAGAAAGAGGCTTCCGATACTCCGTCTCCTGAAGGTACAAATGAAGTGGCGCCTCGTATCACAGCCGTTGTAATCGAAGGCAACAACTCAGTTGCCACTGATGAGATTATCCAGGTGATCTCTACCAAGATCGGCGACCCTGTAGTCGAGTCCAAGATTCAGCGTGACATCCAGGCAATATTTGATACAGGATATTTTACCGACGTGCGAGTAGACACAAGGTACTTTGTCGGTGGTGTCAAGCTCATATTCCATGTGCTCGAAAACCCTGTTGTAAAAGAGATAGTAATGGAAGGGAACAAAATTGTTCCGACATCAAAGCTTCTGGAAAAAATGGAGACCAAAGTCGGCAGAATACTTAACACCAAAGAGCTGTATGCCGATCTGAATGCAATAAACCAGTACTATGATGAAGATCTCGGCTATCTGCTCAGGCCGACTCATATAAGGGATCTCCAGTGGACTGAAGACGGAAAGCTGGTTGTCTCACTGCAGGAAGGCATGGTCATCCAGGAGATAGAGGTTACCGGGGCAACGATGTATTCTGCCGATCAGCTGAAAAAGTTCATCAGTCTTAAGAAAGGCGATCTCTTCAATCAGAAGGTCCTGAAGAAGGATACTGACAAGATCGCAAAATTCTATGAGAAGAAAGACTACATCATTGACACCATAAGGCCTAACATCGACCCGGCAAAGGGTCTTGTATCGGTGAGGGTAATCGAGGCCGTTGTTGAATCAATAAGAATAGAGGGAACCAAGAGAACGAAGGACTACGTAGTTCTCCGAAATATCAACACCAAGGTCGGTCAGGTACTCAGGCGAAAGAGACTCCAGAAGGACATTGAGCGTCTCAACAACCTGGGCTACTTCTCAAGCGTCAATATTGATCCTGAAGCCGGGTCTGAGCAGGGGAAGGTAGTGCTCGTTCTGAAACTGAAGGAGCAGAAAACCGGTCTTGCCACGATCGGTCTCGGATATACAGGTGGCGGCTCCAGTGCCGTCAGGACAGGCGTCACCGGCGCCATCTCACTCAGCGAGAGAAACTACAAGGGAAAAGGTATCGGCGGATCGATCCAGTGGCAGCGTGGTGTCAATGTAGACTCCCTCAGCGGTTCGGTTTTCATGTCGGCCATCAACGACAATAGAGATTCAATCGGATTCTCCCTGTATCGAAACCAGATGACCGACATTCAGCAGTCGGTCACAGGCTCCAATCCGGTCGTCTACGCACTTTATAATGACAACCGGACAGGTGGTGCCTTCACATACGGACATCCTCTCAATGATGATCTCAGCATGTTCCTTACTCTGAAATCGGAGAAGCTCGAGCTCACCAAGAGTGCCAACTCGGATTACATACCTGTTGGCATGGGCAGTGGTACTTCTAACAGCGCCATCCTGTCGGCAGTCTATGACACCCGTGATGATCTGTTCAATCCCCACCAGGGGGGCTATATGAATGCGTCATACCAGACAGCAGGCGGTATCCTTTCAGGCGACTACCAGTTTAATAAGGCGCAGCTGGAAGTTAGGCGCTACATACCGGTCTGGAAGAACAAAACCATTGCACTACGTGCGTGGGGAGGTATTCTGGATGGAAATGCCGGTTCTACAGATTACTTCTATGTAGGCGGCGCTGACACCATCAGAGCTTATCAGGACAACACATACTACGGCACCAGAATGGTGGTTCTCAATGCAGAGTTCCGTTTCCCCATTGCGAAGATCAAAATATTGAACGGTGCCGTATTTGCCGATGCAGGGAACGCGTGGTTCCCCGGTCAGCCTTCAACGCTTTATACAGACGTCGGTGTAGGTATAAGACTCGTGTTCCCCACCCTTGGCCTGGGTGTGATACGCATCGACTATGCCTTTGGCCAGAACGGCTCCCGGTCTACCATAGGTATCGGACAGACCTTCTGACAGGAGATCCGTGCATCAGAAAGACATGGCCGCAGCATCAGGCGGCCCTGTTTATATCAGGAGTGTATCAGAGTCAGGGGGATCCTGACTCTTTGCAGTAAGGAGGAGAAAATGGGTAAAAAAGTGTTCAGGATCGCAGCTGCTGTTGTGATAGCCGCCGTTGTAATAGTGGGCGGCATCTTTGGCGTCAAGGCGTTGAATGAAAAGATGAAAAAACCATCTGAAATAGGCTCTATTGACAGTGATGCAATATTCAAGCTGGCAGCCTTCGATAAGGCAAATGAGAAGCTTCGGAAAAAAGAGATGGAGCTGGGGAAGCGCTTTGACACAGAGTCAAAGGGGCTCAATCCTGAGCAGTTGCAGGAGCTGCGCCTGAGGATGATGCAGGAGCTTGAAACAGCAAGAGCCAATGAGATTAAACCGCTTTTCGACAGAGTGCAGGCATCAATTGCCGTGATCGGCAAGGAGAAAAAGCTCAAAATAGTGCTCGATAAAAAAATTGTGGTCTGCGGCGCTCAGGATATCACTGATGAAGTGAAGGACAAGTTCAGGAGCGAAGGCGAGCTTCCCCGCCCGGAAGAAGACCTGGGTGGGACCAGCCTCATCGGTTACTTTGATCAGGATGTGGTAGAGTCACTGAAGATGTTCAGAGATTCCAAGCGTGAATTGATGGAAAAGGGCCAGAAGATGCAGAAAGAGATAGAGGAAAAGATGAAGGGCCTCTCTGATGCTGAGAAGGCAAAAATGCTGGAAGAGTATAACTTGAAGTTTACTCGTGAGAAGGAGCGTATCATGGCTCCTCTGATGAACAAGGTGGTAAAAACAGTTGAAGAAGTGGCCAGAGAGAAAAAGCTGTCCATGATACTGGACAAGCAATATGTCATGTACGGCGGCAGGAATGTGACGGAAGAAGTTACCGACAAACTCATCGGCAAAGGGAAGTAAACTGCCGTTTCTGCAACTGATACCGTAAAGGTATCGAGAGAGGTGGAATGATGAAGAAGTCACGTATAGTGCTCATCGTGCTCTTCCTGGTGCTGGCGCTTGGTCTTGGTTCATTTTTTGCATTGAGGCACTCCGGTGTCTTCGGGCATGCTTCCCAAAGTGACAGCCGTGGTGATTTAAAGGTAGCCATTGTAGATTTTACAAAGCTTATAAAGGTGCATAAGAGCTATAAGGATCTGGAAAGCTTCGATGCAAAGATTGCAAAGCTGGAACAGCAGATGTACAATGCCCCTTCGTCGATGCAGAAGATGGGTGAAGAACGATTTGCAAAGCTCGCTCAGTCAAAAAAAGCGGCAGAAGAAGAGCTGAAACGAGAGATGGATGCTCTCAGCGGACAGCTGATGAAAGAGAAGGAAGCCCTTGAAGCCAGATTTGAGGGAGATGTGAAGAAGCTGGAGTCCGAGATGCAGGCCCTCAAGGCGGAGGCAAAAAAGCGGCACTCCGCAGCGCCTCCCGAAGTTGACGAGCCTCAGCCTGTTGGAGAGCAGATGAAGGCCTTTACAAGAGATCTGATGCTTCTCCGGGAAAGACAGGTGACGGCGCGGCGTCTCGATCTGCAGAAGAAGGCCAGGGAGAAGATCGATGCCGAGCGGGAAAGGCTGGACAGCGAGCTTGCTGCCTATGAATCCCAGATTTCCAGGGAGAATCAGCAGGAAAAGCTGAACATACAGCTCAAGATGCAGGTAACCAAGGATGATGACGAGATGGCGAAGCTTCGTGAAGATCTGGGCCGTCTGAACGAAGAAGAGTCCAAGCTGAAAGAGAAGAAGAAGAACGAGGTAGCTGAAGAGATAGAAAAGATTGGCAACAGTGAAATGGCCAGGATAGATAAGGATGTTACCGCATATAAGGCAAAGATTGATGCCGATATCAAGGCGCAGATCAATCAGAAACAGTCATCTTTCGGCGGCGGTACGGCCTCAACAGGCAGGGTGAGCAGAAATGTAAATATGAAGGACCTTCAGCAGAAGGGTGAGGAGCTCAACAGAGAATTTGAGCAGAAGAAGCAGAACATGGCAGCACAGCTTGCAGGTGCTCAGGAAGAGGCCAGAAGACGTTTTGATGCCAAGAGAATAGCGCTGGAGCAGTCGATAAAGAATCAGGAGCAGCAGCTCATGAAGGATATCATGAAAAACAGGGAGAAACTTGCCCAGGCTGATATGCAGCGTATGGAAAAGCAGAAGAGAGAGATAGAAAAGCTGCAGCGCGAGCGGCAGAATCTGTATGATTCAATGCTTGATGAAATCAAAGTTATTGTGACCGAAGTAGCCCAGAATGAGAAGATGCCTTTTGTAGTCGGGCTGTATGTGGTCAATGTGAATGCAGTAGATCTCACAGACAAAGTTGTGGAGAAGGTCAAGGAAACCAGCAAACAGTGAGCCTCTGACAAGAGGTGTGGAAAGGAGCAAAATGTTGAAGAGAGCGTCTGTATTGTATGCGATGGTTGCATTATTTGCGCTCCTTGTCATAGCAGGATGTGCAGAGAAAAAGGAGCCTGTCATAGCCTATATTGATACCGATCAGATGTTGATAAAATGGGAAAAGTACAAGGATTACGGGGATGCCTATATTAAAGAGCGCCAGGAATGGGCGCGCCGCCTCTCCGATCCGGCCAGGAAGACCACTGCTGCTGATCAGGTAGAGTTTACAAAGTCCATGGAAAAGTGGGATTCCAAGATGAAGGAGATTCGTGACGAGATCAGGGAAGCGGCAACAAAAGTAGCCAAAGATAAGAAATATGATGTAATAATAGATAATGCCACAACTTCTCCGGTTATCGAAGCCGGCGGTGTTGATGTGACCGTTGAAGTTCTGAAAGAGCTGAGGAATAAGAAGTAGCACTTTCAGGCGTTGACGACGAAACGAGTATGAGAAATGTTAAAGTCACTGGAAGAGCTGGCGCACTATGTCGGTGGTGAGCGAGTAGGAGAGAATATTCTGATAGAAGGGGCTGTCGGCCTGTCACAGGCGCGATCCGGTTATATCACTTTCTGTGATGATCCGGCCCTGTTATCGAAGGCAGTGGCCACAGAGGCTTCAGCTGTAATATTATCTTCTGAAGTTAACGATTTTCCCATACCTCACATCAGGATCAGCAACCCCCGCCTGGCCTTCGCCAGGATACTCGAACTCTTCCATCCAAAGAAAGTTCAAAGATCCGGAATACACCCTTCTGCTTCCGTGGGAGATGATGTGGTCATTGGAAGCGAAGTGTCCATTGGCGCACATTCATTCATAGGCGATCGGGTGCGGCTGGGCGACCGGGTGATCATATATCCGCTTGCATATATCGATGATGATGTTTCAATCGGTGATGACTCAATCATTTATCCTCACGTCTCTGTCATGAGAGGCTGTCAGCTAGGCAGCAGGGTCATTCTGCACAGTGGCGCGGTGCTGGGAGCAGATGGCTTCGGGTTCGTCAAAGATGGTCATTCAAATGTAAAGATCCCTCAAGTGGGAATAGTTGTATTGGGAGATGATGTTGAGATCGGTGCCAACACAACCATTGACAGAGCTACTACTGGATCAACTTATGTGGGGAAAGGCACCAAGATAGATAATCTGATACAGATAGGCCATAATACGAGAATTGGTGAGGATTGCATCATAGTCTCCCAGTCCGGTCTGGCAGGCAGCATTGTTGTCGGTGACAGAGTTACGATTGCCGCGCAGGCAGGAGTGAGGGATCACGTTGAGATTGGCTCTGACTGCATAATTGCCGGGAGAGCAGGTGTGACCAAGAAAGTGCCTCCAGGCTCTCTTGTGTCCGGGTTTCCTGCAAAGCCACATCGACAGGAGCTCCATATTGAGGCTGCAGTTGCAAAGCTTCCTGAGCTTCTCGTTCAGATCAGAGATATGGAAAAGCGAATCGCGAAGCTCTGTCAGGACAGTGAGAGCCGTTCTCCGCAATGATATAATTTTTCGCCGGCCCGCCACTTGCAGAGTGCAGAGGCAGCAAAGAATAGAAACAGAAGGTTATTATCCATGAAGAATATACTTTTCTCAGCAGTTTTCATAATGTCGCTTTTCTTTGCTGCTGTCTCTGCCCAGGAGAGTGGCGAAGTAATCGTGAACGGCATAGTGGTTATCCGTCTGGTTCCTGAAAAGGGAGTCGATATCAGGCAGAAGGCGGAAACAGTGACAGCCCGTATTGAGGAAAGGATACAGGCAGGCGCCAGGGCGAGAGATATAACTGTCAAGCCGTATCAGACAGTATATGCCATCTACTGGGGAGCTACAATGCTGGTTGCTGTTGATAAGGCACAGGCCCGTGCAAACAGAACCACGGCGCTTCTGCTCGCCCGCAGATGGGCGGCAAATCTGGCTTCTGCGGTCGGAGACAAGCCTTTGAGGCTCTCGAAGGATAATCTTTCCATGCCGGTTGGCACTGAGCAGCGTATACAGATGAGCGGGGGACTGAAAAATGAGCAGCCCCGCATCATATCCTGCGACAGCTCTATTGCAGATGCCTCTGTAGACAGTGAAAACGGCGACATTATAGTCAGAGCCCGTTCTGCAGGTAGTGCCAGAGTTATAGTGGGAAAAGGCAAAGATAGGGATGTCATAAGGGTTTTTGTCAAAGACTGGGCCGGAAAGATTCTTCCTCCTGTTGAGAAGGTGGTTACCGGTGACCCGACTCCTCCGGAAGTGCTTCTTGAAGCTGCTCTATCCGGCATCAGCGAGGGGGTCTCTCTCAATCCGGGGGCACAGGTGAGTCTGAAGGATTATCCCCGCAATCTGACATCGCTGAAATCCGGTTATGATCATGAGGTTTCCATTCCGGTAACCATAGAAGGCAGAGGCTACTTCACAGTTGATGGAGCAATAAAGGTAATTCTGAAAAACAGGGAGATGCTGCTACAGGCTCCCTCGGTGCTGATGATAAGCAATCGTCCTGAAGAGCTGAAAGAAGACGGGATTCTTTTTCAGGGCACGATAAAAAAGGATAGCCCCGCTCGAATAATGTATTCGCATAAAAACTCTTCACCTTCGAAGAGAAAGCTTTGGATTACTTTCAGGAATCCGAAGAGGAAGCCTGTAAAGCTCTTTGTGGCTAAAGCATATGGAGGGCCTGATAAATTCGAGATCCAGGCAGGCCATAAAGCAGCTCTGAGGTATCTCGATATGATGAGAGCCAGGGCGGGATATATCATTGAAATGACTCCCGGCGCATTTCAGATATTTGATGAATATGACATGTCTCCCAACTTTACACTGTCAGGTCTCTGTGATCTTCACCTTCTGGAGGGGGAGGAGCTCGACGTGGAGGTGAAGAACGCCGAGAACCCGAAAAGTACAGAGCTCAAACTGCTCCAGGAGCCTTTCGATCCTTTCAAGATTCATCCTCACGGTATCTTCCCGACACCGCAGATTGAAATAAAAAGACAGGCAATGCTTCCCAATGAATCTTTGAACATTGAAGTTGGCAAGTGGCCGTGGCTCATCGATGCCACAACTGGTGAGCCGAATACAGGGAACTATGGAGTCCTTTATACCATTAAGGCCCGTCTTGTGAACAGATCTGACAGCACAGTCAAAGCCACAGTTTCTTTTGTGCCATTGAATGGAACTTCCATGGGGACTTTCATAATCGATGGAAAGCTTTACGAGACCGGTGTAGTAAGACAGCAGGAAAACTTTCCTATTACTGAGATAGAGCTTTCTCCTAGAGAAGAGAGAAATGTTGAGATAGTGACATTTCCTGAGGCAAGCTCATGCTATCCGGTAAGTATCAAGATAGGAGTTTCAGGCAGTATAAGATAATGAAGCAGAGAACAGTTGCAGAATCTTTTGAAATGGAAGGGATTGGCCTTCATACGGGTAAAAAGGTTCATATGACAGTCAATCCTGCTCCTCCTGACTCAGGTATAGTATTTGTGAGGAGCGACTGTGAACACAGACCCCGCATTGCTGCATCTTTTTCCGAAGTGACAGGCGTGGAGCGCTGTACAGCTTTGGGAAAAGGTGCTGTAAGAATCGTCACGGTAGAGCATTTTCTTGCATCGGCGTATGGTTTTGCCATAGATAACCTGGAAGTGGAGATTGACAGTGAAGAGCTTCCTGCCCTTGATGGAAGTGCCCGCCAATTCTGCCAGGCCTTCATGGATTCAGGCATCAGGGAGCAGGAGAGTGAGAAGAGAACGCTCGAGGTTATGCATCCGCTTTATGCTGTCAGAGGCGATGGCCTCATTATCGCACTTCCAGGTGAAGCTCTATGTCTTACATGTATCATTGTTTACGATCATCCTATGGTGAAGACTCAGTTCTTTGAGATGACAGTAGACCCGGAGCGTTTTTTCTCTGAGTGTGCTCCGGCACGTACATACGGATTCTGGGAAGAAGTGGAGGGCCTTTATGAAAGGAATCTTGCCCTTGGAGGCTCTCTGGATAATGCGGTAGTTATAAAACAGGACAGTTTCATGACTCCGCTTCGTTTTGACAATGAAATGGTTCGTCATAAGTGTCTTGATCTTCTCGGCGACCTTGCTCTTGTGGGGTGCAGCCTGAAAGGGCATATAATTTCCATGAGGGCCGGTCATGCGCTGAATATAGAGATTTTGAAACTACTTTGTGGAGGTGAATAATGCTAGGAGTAAAGGAGATCAAAGAAATACTTCCTCATCGTTACCCTTTTCTGCTCGTAGACAGGATTCTCGAGCTCTCTGAGAAAAGAGCGGTGGGGTTGAAGAATGTTACGATAAATGAACCGTTCTTTCAGGGCCATTACCCTGAGCATCCGGTGATGCCAGGTGTGCTCATCGCTGAAGCAGTGGCGCAGGTAGGAGCGATCCTGATCATGAAGCCGTGTGTTGGCGAGGGGATGGTCCCCTATCTTGCTGGGATAGACAGGCTTCGATACAGAAAACCTGTCTATCCAGGCGATCAGCTCAGAATAGAAGTTGATATGCTGTCTATGAAAGCCAGAATGGGAAAGATGAAGGCCAAGGTCTTTGTAGATGGAGAGCTTGCTGTAGAAGGAACCATGATGTTTGCCTTAGTGAAAGGGAAGGAGTAGGACCGTGATACCAATTGCAAGACCGTTGTTATCTGAAAGAGAAAAAGAGCTTGTCATGGAGGTGCTTGACTCAGGGATTATTGCCTCTGGTAAGAAAGTAAAAGAGTTTGAAGAAAAATTTGCACAGTATGTGGGATCCCGATATGGAACAGCAGTATCATCCGGAACGACTGCGCTGCATCTGGCGCTTCTGGCCTGTGGAATAGGACCTGGAGACAAGGTCATCACTACGCCTTTCTCATTCATTGCGACGGCCAATTCGGTGCTTTATTGCGGCGGGGAGCCTGTTTTCTGTGATATAGAGGAAGACACCTTCAATATCAAGACTGAATCCATCCGTGCTCTGCTTGAAAAGGAGAAAGGCGTAAAGGCGATACTGGTGGTGCATCTTTTCGGATTATGCTGCGCCATCGAAGAGATTGCAGCGCTTGCCAGAGAGTATAATGTGCTGCTCATTGAAGACTGTGCCCAGGCTCATGGCGCGGCATATAAGGGGAAGCGCGCAGGGAGCTTTGGAAAGGCCGGCATTTTCAGCTTCTATCCCACAAAGAATATGACCACTTCAGAAGGCGGGATTGTGCTTACAGACGATGAAAAAGTCTGTGAAAAGGTGAGTCTTCTGAGAAATCACGGTATGCCCGGTGAATACGAGCACACTGTGCTCGGCTATAACTTCAGAATGACTGATGTCGCTGCAGCTATAGGACTGGGGCAGCTTGAGAAGCTCGACGATTTTATCGCCAGTAGACGGAGCAATGCCTGTTTTCTCGATGAGCATCTCGGAAAGCTCCCTGGTATCAAGATTCCTCATATACCGTCATCTGACTATTATCACGTTTATAACCAATATACCATAAGGGCTCTTCACGATCGGGAAGGTCTGATGAGGACTTTGAAGGAGAATGGGATTGGCAATAAGATATTTTATCCTGCGCTGATACCGCATCAGCCGCTGTATAAGGAGCGCGGCATTGATAAAGGTGAATATCCGGTTGCAGCGAAGACTGCGAAGGAGGTGCTGTCAATTCCTGTGCACCCCGCACTGAAAGAGGAGGATTTGAAGAGGATTGTTGAAACCATTGGAGAATATAGTAAACTCAAGGCATGAGGCGCAGTCTTATTATTTGTGCCTGTAGCGGGGCGGGGTAACCCCGCCTCTTCTGGAACTGCCTGTAGATCAGTCAGTTCTGTTCTGTCAGGGTGGGTAAACCAAGTGAGAGAGGGAGATTGTATTGGAAAAGATCCCTGTAGGAGTAATCGGTATAGGTAGCATGGGCCAGAACCATGCACGTGTTTTTTCTGAAATGCCTCAGGTAGACCTTGTGGGTATAGTGGATGTGGACAGAGAGCGCGGGGAGAGCTTCGCACAAAAGTACAGCACCACCTATTATCCGCATTATCAGGACCTCTTCGACAAGGTGAAGGCTGTGAACATTGCCGTTCCAACCAGTCTTCACTATCAGATGGCCATGGACTTTCTGGAGCGTGAGGTGCATGTTTTCATAGAGAAGCCCATCACCATTGATCTTTATCAGGCACAGATGATCGTCGATACTGCCAAAAAGAAAAATATGATACTGCAGGTGGGCCATCTGGAGCGCTTCAACCCTGCAGTGAAAGAGCTCAAGAGGATGCTCAGGAAGCCTCTCTACCTTGAGGCGCATCGAATATCCTATCCCACGCACAGGAACCTCGACGTGGGAATTGTCTGGGATCTGATGATCCACGACCTTGATATCATGATAAACCTCGTTCATTCGCCTGTTGTTGAGATTAATGCCTTCGGGCTCTCTTTATATTCAGACAAGGAAGATCTGGCGCTTGTACAGCTTCTTTTCAAGAGCGGAGCTGTTGCCAGTCTCTTTGCCAGCAGGATAAGCGGCGAGAAGCTCCGGCATCTGAAGATTATCGAGCAGGACAAGACCTTCAATCTTGATTTCATGAACCAGACTCTTTCGCTGGTGAAGCTTCCCAGCGAGCTTCACACCAACCCTCCGGAGTATGTTCCCATCAAAAAAAGTGAGCCCCTTCGGATCGAGCTGGAGCATTTTACGGAGTGTGTCATCACTCACAGGACGCCGATTGTGACCGGTGATGATGGCAAGAGAGCGCTGGAGCTCGCAATACAGGTTGTCAACAGGATGACGATGGTCAAGAAGAAGAAGAGTGTGTTTGCAAAGAAGCTCATGGAGATGGCAGGTGTAGCATAGTTCCCTGCGCTCATGAAAGGGGAGATCACCACGAAGAAGATTCACCACTTGGCAATAATTAAAGATGGAGCAGTAATTGAGGACGATGTGGAGATCGGACCATACTCTCTCATCGGTGAAAATGTCACTGTCGGCAGTGGAACCGTTATCGGCTCCCATGTATTTCTCGATGGATGGACAACCATCGGGAAGAACTGCCAGCTCTATCACGGTGCGGTAATCGGAACGCCTCCTCAGGATATCAAGTACAAAGGTCAGAGGAGTATTGTTCAGATTGGTGACAATAATATCATACGGGAGTTTGTTACCATACATCGGGCCTCCCAGAAAGACGCAGTGACACAGGTAGGCAATAATAACTTCCTGATGGCATATGTGCATATAGGTCATAACTGCGTAATAGGCTCAAATAACACAATCGCCAACGCTGTCAGCCTGGCCGGACATGTAGAAGTGGAAGACAAGGCTGTCATTGGTGGTATGACGGGCTTTCATCAATTTGTAAGAGTAGGATCCATGGCCATGGTAGGAGGATATGCCCGCGTGGTAAAGGACGTTCCCCCATACAGCCTGGTTGCAGGTCAGCCGGCGCGCCTGTTCGGCATTAATACCATTGGATTGAAAAGGCAGGGTATCGGCGCCCGCGTCAGAGGAGAGCTGAAAAGGGCTTATAAGGTTATCGGACAGATGAACAGGCTTCAGGCGCTCGAGGAGATCAAGACAAGCATCAATTCCAGTGATGAATTGGAACATCTTATCAAGTTTCTCGAGAATCCCTCCAAGATGGGCATCATACTCCGATTCGGTGATGAGCAGGATCTTCACAGCAATCTGAACCTGAATCTGGACTTTTTTAAATAAGTCAAAGGCCCTGCCGTGATATCCGGAAAATATTTCTAGTGCAGGTTCCGTGTGAGTATGTCAAAGAAAATAATGATAATGGCCGGTGAGGCCTCCGGGGATCTGCAGGGTGCCGCTCTGGCAGGTATGCTGTTTTCAATGAGACCTTCATATGAGATCTCAGGAGTCGGGGGGCCCAGGATGAGGGAGAAGGGTGTTACAATCATTGAAGACAGTTCAGGTTTTGGTATAATCGGCCCCTGGCACGCTATTAAAAAGATCCCTTCACTTCTATCGCTTGTGAAGCGAGTCAAGCAGTCCATCCTCAGGGAAAGGCCTGATCTGCTTATTCTTATCGATTCCCCTGCGGTCAATGTTCGTCTGGCCAGATTTGCCAAAGAACACGGTATCACAACTCTGTACTTTTTCCCACCGTCTGCATGGTATCCTAATGTGGAGCGGGCATTGAAAATTGCGCACATTGCCGACTATATTGTCCCGGCTTTTGCATATTCTGTCAACACATACAGAAATGCGGGAGTAAACGTCAATTATTTTGGTCACCCTCTCGTCGATATGCTTGAAATGAAGGATTCCAGGGAAGAAGTCTGTGAGCGTCTTGATCTGGATGAAAGCCGGGAATATGTGGGGATACTTCCGGGATCTCGTGAACAGGAGATCTCGTCGCTCCTTCCCGTCATGCTTGACACTGCAAAGGCTCTGCGGGAGGAGAATAAGAATCTGCAGTTTCTGCTGCCTGTAGCTGCCGAAACGCTGAAGCCAATGGTGAAGCGCTTTCTCAGACATTCCAGCTCTGAAGTCCGTATGCTGGACGGCTGTTCCCATGATGTCATGAAAATATCCCGTCTCATTATGATGGCTTCAGGAAGTGCAAGTCTGGAGGCTGCCATTTATGGCACTCCAATGATTATTCTTTATAAACTGGCATGGCCGGACTGGTGTATAGGGAAGCTCTTCATCAAAGTACCATTTATTGCTCTTCCAAACCTGATCGCAGAGAGGAAGGTAGTACCTGAGCTGATGCAGCTGGAGGTTAATCCCTCCACGATAATTGAAGAGGTCCGGGACCTCATTGCAGATACACCTAAAAGGCAGTCCATGCTTGAGGATTTAAAGGACGTAAGATCACGTCTTGGAGAGCCTGGGAAGGTTCTGCATGGAATTGGCAGACTGATAGTCTCTGTCTGTGAAGGTGAGAGAGAGCGCGAGACACTAAAAGCATTGAGAGAAGTGGGATAATTATGAAGAAGAAATATCGCTACAGAAAGAGATCTGTTCCGGGAATATCAACCCCTGAAAGCGACGGCGCGTTGAAGGAAGAGGAATCTGCGGAAGAATCTGAGCCTCAGGAACAGGAAGAGAGCTCAGTCACAGAAGCAGCATTCAGAACTGAAAAACAGTCTCCGGCACTTTCCGGAACTCCAGGGAAGCTGGAAGTAGTAATTGGAATGGGACTGCTTGGTCTTGTTACAGGCTTTCTGTCTGGTTATGGCAATATGGAGATTACACCAGCACTGTTTTACAGCATCGTCGGTCTGGGAACAGGGATCCTGTTAGGCTACGTACCTTATCTGAGCCTGAAAGGGTAGCGCATCTCTGTACTAATGCAGTCTGATGGATCACCACATACTGACATACATTGCAGACAGCCCGATCTTTGCATCAGGAGCTCACAGTTCCCGGGATTTCAAAGCTTTAATGATACCGATGGATATGATTCTGAGTATTAGTCCCGGATTGAAACGATGAAGCTTACACTATATCATACAGGTGATCTTCATGACAGGCGTCATGTATTCTCTTTATTGGAGAAGCTTCCTGTAGATGAAGGCACTCTCTTTCTCGATAGTGGTGACGCTATTGGCGGAAGCAACACTCTCTTTTATCTCAGAGAGCCAATAATTGCGCTGATGAATAAAATGAGATATACAGCCATGGCTATGGGTAACAGGGAATTTCACTATCTGCGTGGTGTGCTTGCACATCGTCACAGGAGTGCTTCTTTCCCTATACTGGCTGCAAATCTCAGGGATCGTACCGGAAAAGTCTCGCATTGCTGGCAGAACGGGATTGTTCTTGATGTAGGTGAAATAAAAATAGCCCTTACAGGTCTCACACCTGTCCAGTTTCCTCTCCGATCCTTTCTTACAGATGTTACAGGCTTTGAGTTCAGCACTCCCAGGGAGGCGCTCCTTCCGGTTCTGGAAGATTTCCGGAATCAGGGAGTGACTCTTGTGATTCTACTCTCACATCTCGGTCTTTCCGATGATATTATGCTTGCAAAGACGGTTGAAGGCATCGATCTCATCATTGGCGGTCACAGTCATACTGTCACCAGAGAGCCGAAGGTAGTTGGAAGGACTGCCATTGTGCACAGCGGATATTACGGGCAATATATCGGGAAAGTCTCAGTGAGCATCGATGAGGGTAATCCCTCTTCGATAGAATACCAGCTTATTGACGGCAGAGGCGGGATTGATATCCAGAGTCTCTAGCGATCTGAATCTATCATATAGGCAATTTGGCTTACAGTCTGAAGGTGGATAATGATGGAAAAAGGCATACTCTTCATCAGCAATGGATACGGTGAAGACACTATCTCTTCCCGGATCATACAGAGTCTTCGGGAAAAGAGCACAGTGCCGGTCTTTGCACTTCCACTTGTAGGCCAGGGCCATGCCTATGTTACCTGTGGAATAAGAATGGTAGGTCCTGGGAGACTCATGCCGAGCGGTGGAATGATCCCTGGAAGCGTCAAGAACCTCATCACCGACTTTTCCAGCGGGCTTGCACGGCTGACTCTGGAACAGATCTCTGTCATAAAGGCGATAAAAAATGAAGTGAAGATGACGGTGGCTGTGGGAGATATCTATCCGGTTATTCTTTCCATGTTCTTTTCGAAAAAGCCTTTAATAATGGTGGGTACTGCCAAATCCGACTATTTTTATCACTATAACTGGTCTGAACGTATGTTGATTCGCATGTCCTGTACCAGGGTTTTCACCCGCGACGAGCTCACCGCAGCAAGTCTCCGTAAACATTCCATAGATGCCGAGTGGGTGGGAAACGCAATGATGGACAGCCTTACTGTCACAGGCATTGATTTTGGACTCGTCTGTGGATATCCGGTGGTGGCTCTTCTTCCAGGGAGCAGAAAAGAAGCCTATAACGATATTTCTGTTATTCTCGAATCTGTAAAGAAGCTATCAAAGCTTATGGATGGAAAAGTGTCTTTTGTCATGGCTGTTGCCGATTCTATTCCAGTGCCATCTCTTTTCAATGGTGCAGAGAAGGATGGATGGACCCTGCAAGAGGGTAATAAGGCACAGGGGGCGCTCTACATTGTATCCCGTGACTCTCTGTCGATAGCAGTCTCCCAGGGCTTATTTGGTGATGTGTTGACCAGGGCTGCAATTGTTATCGGCCAGGCAGGAACAGGAAATGAGCAGGCGGTAGGCATGGGTAAGCCGGTAGTTACTTTTGAAAGCTCAGGGAAGAAGTCAATGGGATGGTATCGCATGCGCCAGAAAGGACTGCTGGGAGACTCCATCAGTGTTGTTGAAAAAAATGGAGAAAGCATAGCCGCGGAAGCTTTCAGTATTCTGAGCGATAAGGATAGATACTGCCAGATGGAGAGAATTGGTCGTGAACGTATGGGGCCGCCTGGTGCCGCAGACAGAATGGCATCGTACATCCTGGAGAAATTGGAATAGGAAATGGGGACAGACTCTTTTTTCCGTGGAAATGGGGACAGACTCTTTTTTCCGGAGAAAAAAGAGGAGTTGGAAATGGGGACAGACTCTTTTTTCCGTAGAAAAAAGAGGTGTAAGTTGGAAATGGGGACAGACTCTTTTTTCCGGAGAAAAAAGAGTCTGTCCCCTATTGTTAACATTTCGTTAACAAGTCTCACTTTACTTTTATCAGTTGCCTCTGTTATAATAACTATGAGGTTTTCTTGCTAGAAGGAGGAGAACGATATGGCTTTACCGATTGGCGCTGGAGCAGGCCCAGGCGCAAATGATTATACCAAGAATTTACAGCAGATTGGTGGCCAGCGGCAGTTACTGGCACGTAATGAAGTTCCCGGCGATAAGAAAGAGCAGCAGGGACCTTCTGATGTGGTAGATCACGTCGAGATTGCGAAACAGCATGGTGCAGAGGCTGGTGCGCAGACCGGTCAGGCGCAGGGTATGGGAAAGAAAGAATCCGGCGTAAAGACAGATGGAGAAGCAAAAAAAGCTCCGGATGGGACCGGCAGCCCCCAGCAGTTATCGCTCTTCCCTGAAGAGAAGCCCGATCAGAATCAGCAGATACCTCTCTTCATGAGTGATCTTTATGCAGAGCAATCCGGCGCAAAGTGCGGAGGATGCCCCGGTGGCGGCACTCCTCCGGTGCAGCCTCCTGGAGGAGGAACGTCAGGACCTGGAGGGCCGGTCGGACCGGGTGGGCCAGGTGGACCGGGTGGGCCAGGTGGACCGGGACCGGTGGGACCGGGTTGCGGACCCGGCAATGCGGGACCTGTAGCCCCGCCTTCAGGAAATCCTACAGACTCATCCAGCCAGTCCACTGCCGCAAATATAGCTCAGATGGCTCAGAATGATGCCATGCAGGCCAATCAGGTTTACTGGCAGATGGCGATGGAGCGCCAGAAGCATATGTGGAAGATCTTCGCGATGATGCAGGATCTTCAGACCGATATCATGAAGACGATATCCGAAGCCGCTGCCAAACGCGCGGAGACCATGGATAAGATCGCAGCCAAATGGGCGCAGGTACTGGGCGCATAGCTCTGAACAGTCTTATACGGTGAATGACAGGGAACTCCGGAGGGGTTCCCTGTTTCTTTCAGGGTTTTTTGAGGACACTCGTTATAATATTGTATGGAAATACAGAACCGTGTCTGTAACAAGTTAAAAGCATCTTTACTGCATTGGTTGGCTGCCTTCATGCACCGTACCGTTCCGGAGCAGGACCACCCACTGGCGGGCGCAATCACATGTGATTATTAAAGCCAGGATCATCACGAACCCTGTCAGGATGGACTTCACCGTCATGCTCTTCGAGGTGTATATGAAGACATCTATCAACGCTCATTTGGCAATTTAGAATGCTGCAGTTTGTTATGCAGCGGCACCGGGCTGCATCTTGTAAAACATCCAGCCTTTTCAGGAAGGAAGATGGGTTGTTGCAGCGAACTCTCTATGCCATATCATGGAGGGGGACATGCAAAGAAGATACTTTACTGCCATCCTTATCATATCAACCCTTTTTCTTTTATCTGCCGTCTCGGTCTCACCACTTTCTGCACAGCAGAAATCAGGCTTTTCCGATGTTTCAAAAGTGATGGAAATTCTGATGTCAAAGTACCTGGAAGACTTATCTTCCAACGCACTTCTGAAAAGCTTTACAGAAGCAGTAGTCGCAAAGCTCGAGGCAGACAGGATCCCTTCAAAACAGATGAAATATGCTCTGTTCACTTCAAACTATAAAGAGGACCTGAAAACACTCGAGCAGCAGCTTGACGCGATACTGGCCACCCACAGCACTGCGACAAAGGATGAGCTTGTCACAAAAGGGCTCGCTGCCATGGTGGCATCATTGAAAGATGTAAACACAATATTTTATCCGCCAGGCGCGTACCATATGAAACGCGTCGAGGCATCTTTCAAAGGCGGTATCGGGCTCGTTGTGGATGAAGACAAGACAGGCGACGGCTCTTTTCTCATATTGGAGACCATCGAAGGCCTGCCCTCACAGAAGGCAGGAATCAAGGCAGGCGATAAGCTTGTCAAAGTAGGTGCAAAAGATGTAAAGACACTGGAACTGCATCAACTGGCTGAACTTGTCATCGGTGAGATCGGAACACCTCTTACTCTGACCATTGAAACAAAGGAGAAAAGGGAGCGCCGTGAGGTCACTCTTGAGCGTGTGCCGCCTCCTCCCAATGCAAAAAATATTGAATATTCGACGATGAAAGACTCCATTGGGTATCTGAAGTTTAAATATATGGCATACCGCCTTGAGCCGGAGACACAGAAAGCTCTTATTGCAATGAAGGATCAGAAAATAAAGGGGCTTGTCATAGACCTCAGGGCTAATGGAGGTTATCCTCAGGCTGCCATTTCACTCTCAGGGCTCTTCCTGGCAAAGGAAACACCGATTGCCACCGAGGTGCTGAAAAACACACGGAAGCTTTATCTGGCAAAATACGACAGCTATTTTAACCTCCCGCTCTGTATTCTCGTAGACGAATACAGCTCCAGTGCCTCCACCATCATGGCTGAGGCGCTCCGGCACGCAAAGAGAGGAGTTGTGATAGGCACACCTACGAAATGGCGATATGCATGCACAGAGAGATACGAGCTCTCAGGGGGCGGCGTTCTGACAGTCACCACACATTACTATGAGCTTCCTGATGGAAGGGCTCTGAAAAAAGGCGGAGAAGGAATAAAGCCTGATATAGTAAAGCCGCAGAATGTCTTTGAAGATAAGGCATCAGAGAAGGACATTCAGCTCCAGAAAGCCCTGGAGTTACTCAGCAAGTGAGCGGGCCTTCTTCACCTTCTCTACCAAACCGCGCTCGCCGAGGGCATCCTCCCACTCAAGCATCTTCTTGAAGCCCACTCCATAGACAGGATCGGCGTGTTCCAGAATGTTCTGTGCATAGGTAAAGGCTCCGATTTTCTGCATGATCTTGTAGGCTATCCAGTTGGCAAATCCTTCCTTCAATACTAAATCCTGATCGGCCGGGCAGAAATCGGTCTGCCAGGCGTGTGTCATTTCATGTGCTACAGTTCCGGTCACACTGTCTCTGCTCATATCAGTCATTATGAATATGTCGTGACAGTTTCCGGCAAAGTGGTAAAGCCCTATTTCTGCGCCGCGATATGCTCCCTTGTAAAGCTCGTCGAGCTTTGCAGCTGATACGAGGGCACTTCTTACAGGGAGCTTGAATGTGATTGAGAAGTTGGCAAGAAGCAGCCCGCGCACCTGCGCGACTATTGAGTCGAGATCAGCCTGGGTGGCAATTATCTTGTATGGATCATCTTGTGCAGATGCCGGCCCTGGAGCTTCAGTCATCAATGCGATCGTTACCAGCATAAGCAGAAACAGGCCTGTAAGAAAAAGACTGCTTTTCTTCATCTTCGCTCCTCCTTCAGATTAAGATTGTCTTTTATCTGTAGAACAAGATGTGATAGCTTCGCTCCAGCCTTCTGTAGAGCGGAAGCATAACCGACCTGATAAACTCGTCACGGGAGAGACTGCTCTTCAGGTCAACTATTGAAGCGTCTGCAATCTCACCTGTGTTCATCTTTCCTGCGCTGTATTCATAAACCGTTCTTTCTGCAGCGTTTCGAATCGTCACCTTCCTGAAGTAGCCGCCCAGTTCAATAAATGCGCCTCCATCACGGTAAGTGCGCTTTTCCATGATTCTGACAGGAAAATGCTCCAGGAGCTGATCGTCAGGAAGATCTGCCAGACGTTTGAACTTACTGCTCTTCTTCATGGAGAAGTAGCTCTCCAGAATCGGAGCCTGCGAGAATACATTCAGGTAGTAAAGGGTATGCATCTTGTATCGGATAGCCCATATGAAATGTTTCTCCATCATGTCGGGGTCCATACTGATGGCGATCTTTTTCATCTCACGCCCTATCTCATCGAGGAACTCCATCTCCATGGCGCGGATATCATTAATGGAGAGATCTCTGGTATGGCAGCTGGGATCGGACATGGTGAGACCCTTCCGCCACTCGCGATCGATGCAGATAATACCGTATTTGTCAGGGTGCTCGCCGATATCGGTTCCTGGGAAGGGGCAGAGGAAGGAAGTGGCACACTCAAATATTCCGGGAGCAATGTTGAGAAGCTTCTTGGCAAATGCCACAGTCTTGTCAAACGTCTTTCTAGTCTCGTGAGGTCCTCCCATGATAAAGTTGCCGTAGACGCTGAACCCTCCCAGACTTGCGATGCGTTCCACCACTTTCTCTATCTGTTCCAGTGTGATCTTCTTGTTATATGCATCAAGTATCTCCTGGTTTCCTGTCTCGACGCCAATCTGCAGACGTGCCATCCCTGCTTCCTTGAGCCTTCCCAGAAGCTCAGGATGACGGTCAATGATATCGACACGGCCTTCGCAGAAGAATATGAAGTCGAGGTCTTTCTCTTTTCTCCTTTCCACGAGCCCTCTGCAAATGTCCTCAACTCTTTCGGGCTTTGCAATGAAGGTGTCATCTACTATATTTACTGTCTTCGAATTATATTTTTCGACAGTTCTGGTAATATCATCTACGACACGCTGAGCTGAGTGAAAGCGATATCCCTTCCCGTGCACTTCCTGGAAGCAGAATGAGCATTTATACGGACATCCTCTCCCTGTTGAATAGAAGAAGCCGTAGTTCACATTCACAAGATCGTAATTGACAGGCGGCAGAGTATCGAGGTCCTTTATAGGCTCACAGCGCCTGTTGATGACAACCTGACCTTCAGAACGGTAGATTATGCTCGGAATATCTTTCAGAGAGCCTTTTCCTCTTATACAGTATTCAGCGAGCCCGAGAAGGGGAAATTCGCCTTCCCCGGGCACAACAAAGTCAAAGACCGGGATATCGAGCAGCTTTTCCTTCCTGATAGTGGCCAGAGGACCTCCCACTACGATGCGCACACCTGGAACCCAGTTCTTGAAATCAGTGGCCAGATAGATGACGTTATGGATGTTGTCGGAGTTTACATAAAGCCCCACAATTCTGGGCGAAAACTTGGTAGCCATTGTCTTCATCTTGTGCTGATTCAGAAAAAAGATGTTTCCTGATGCAATACAGCGTACTTTGAAATCGGACTTCTGCAGCAGAGTGGCCATGGAGAGAAGTCCCAGATTGTAAAATGAGTAGAGAAGGTTGTAATAGCTGTCGACGTGGATGAGAAGAACATCTTCCATGTCTTCACGCTTCCTGGCGGTCATCTCTTTCAGAAACTGTTGTATCTTCATGTCATTGCCCCCGATTTATCATTATAGCATTCTCATAACATGGATTTATACCAGGAAGCGTGTTATTCCTACTTTGCATCACGGGGTTTTTTATCAAAGCTGTATTATGCTGATTTTACGGGTGTACATAAAAAAGGAATCCCTTAAAGGGGATCCCTCGTGAACAGTTAATCAGTATCTGCAGCCGCCGATAAACCTGGCTTTATAATATGCGTCGTTAAGGCTGCTGAAGGTCACACCGCGTCTGCTCGACGAGTGTATGAACTGATCATTTCCTACATAGATGCCTACGTGTGTGACGCCTGGTCCGTAAGTTGTAAAAAAGACCAGATCGCCAGGCAGAAGATCCTCTCGGGATATCTTGTTGCCGCTGTAATACTGCTCATCAGCCATTCTCTTGATATTGATCCCGTTCATTGAAAAGATTGTCATGACAAAGCCGGAGCAGTCAAAGCCTGAAGGTGTCGTGCCTGCCCAGCGGTATGGTGTGCCGAGATATCTGGCTGCAGTGTTGACAATGGTGCCGCCTCTGGAGGAGAGGGAGCGCCTGCGGTGAGGATCGACCTTCTTTTCAGGACTTCCGACCACTGAGCCGTTTACTACTGAAGTATCATCGTCATCAATAATTATTGTAGCAGTCACTGTGCCTGTATAGTTTACATCATTCTGTGCTGCCAGAGGGATCGACATTGCAATTATTGTAACGAGTGCCATCAGCAGATAGACGGAAAATTTTCTCATCCAGGCCTCCTTTAACTCATAAAAGTGCATAAAGTATTGAAATATTCTCCCATTTTTCGTAAAGTCCTCCTTTTATCATTTTTTGCAGATCTTTGCATGTTTTCTTTCTTATACTCAGGATATAAGAACTTAGTTTTCTTTGCTTACAAATGGAATAATGCCGTTCCGTTATTCCCCCCCTTAACGGGGACAGGCAAACGCTGTCGTTACCCCCACAGGGGGGGCAGGCAATGTTTCTATAGAAGTTCTGATACATTTTAAGCGTTTGCATATACACCACTCCAAGAAGGATAACACATCAACAGATTGAATACATATACAGGCTTACATGCCTGAGGAGTGTTCATGATCTGTTCATCGTGTGGATGGGAAAACAGTCAGGTCTCTGCAATGTGCAGTCGCTGTGGAGCGAAGCTGCCTTCCGGAAGCAGCGGACCGCCCAGGCTGACCAATCGGCTTACTACGCTGGAAATGATAGTGGAGGACTATAAGAAAAGACAGATTACGACTGAAGAGTATCAACAATCACTCCTGGAGATGAGAAAGTTCTTTACCACTCAGCTTGATGAAGTAAAAGCCATTGAAATCCCTTCTGACATGGTCGAAGAGATGAAGGCTGAAATGGAGATGGGGCTCATGGGAATAGAAACTTTTATCGTCTCAATAGACATTCTGCAGAAATTCATTCAGTCGCGTGATACACGACTCCTAAGCGAAGGTCTGGGAGAAGCAAGAAAGGCAAATGATTTTCTGAATACTGCACTTTCGATGAACTGGAAAAACTATCAGGCCTTTAACGAGTCAACTGAGGAATTCATGCGGTCGACCGGCTATAACTCATGATAGCGGAGAGGAGTTGCTTTCAATGGATATCGAACCACTCGCTCAGGATTTTTTCGGCAAACAATATGCGCGTCTTGGCTTTGATGACGTGCAGCTAAAGGTTGGCTCTTATGTGCTGTACATTTCCAAGAACAAAAGTGTGATTGTGCCCAAGCTGACTGAGATTATCTCCCAGGGCTTTGCAGACAATGAAAAATGTATATTTGCCGGAAATTCGCAGACAGACGCTGAGATAGCACGACTCTGTAAGAAGCAGGGAAAACAGATTGACGCAAACATCAAGTATGGGCAGTATCTTTCCATCACCGATACTCATGGGCTGCTGAAGAAAAGCAGATTCTCTCTTGAAGCGCTCTTCAACCAGGTACAGATGTTCATCGATGATACATGCCTGCAGGGATGGTCATCACTGCGCATGATCGTCGATATATCGTGGCTTTTCGGCAGCACAGGAAAAGGAAAGGGCATCACTGAGCGGGAGATCGAACTGTTCAGGCACTTTACCTCAAAGCGCAACTTCCTTCTCTTTGTCGGATACCTGAGCGGTACTCAGCTCACCCCTAAAAACATGGTCGATATCCTGAACAGTCATCCTTTCATTCTTGTTGATGACAACTTTCTTAACAGGACACCCGGCCAGGCGATGAATGTAGATAACCTTACAGGTCTATTCAATGATATATATTTTCAGGAGATCCTGAAAAAGGAGCTTGCCCGCTGCACACGATACAGCAGGCCTTGTACGGTCATAGTCTTTGATATTGATGATTTCAAGCACATCAACAGGCAATACGGCTACAACAGAGGTGACGAGCTGCTCTCAAAAGCAAGTGAGATCTTTCTTACAAATATTCGAAATGTTGATATTCTGGGTAGAACCGGCGGCGGCGAGTTTTCCGTGCTGCTCCCTGAAACGGACAAAAAAGGTGCATACCTGATGGGGCAGCGTATGCTCAGAGTTGTGAAGGAAAATATCAGGATCGATGAGTATCCCATCACACTGAGTGCCGGTTACGCAGGCTTTCCTGAAGACTCAAAGAACTCTATTGAGCTGATCAAGAAGGCAAAAGATGCTCTGAAGAAAGCACAGATGAAAGGAAGAGATCAAGTACTGTCTATCGAGGATTCTCTCACAGTAATATAACAAAGAGGATATGAGAGCCCCTCCAAAGAATATACGAGCAGCACAGTATTCGGGGAAAACCGTGGTAAATACAATGGACTACCAGGATATACAGGAAGTTGAAAACGAGCTTTGCGAAGCACCTGTGCCTCTAACGCAGAGACGTGACTATTTCAGCCTTCTTGAAATCAGTGTAAAGAGCGACCCCAGGCATATTCATGATCTGGTAAGGCATCTTCGTTCCCATTTCAGCGAGCTCAGACTCGAGACCGAAACGGTGGAGGATCTGGTCCTTCTCATCGATGAGGCAGTAACCAATACTGCCGAGCATGCCCATAAGTACGACCCTGACAAGAAAGTAGATATAAAAATCACCATCAAGCCAACAAAGATACAGATTCTGGTGAAGGGGGAATTGAAAGCAGAGCTCATAAACAATCCGAGATTCATCGAATTCCTTAAAAGGCTGATCAAGGAAAAGATAGTCCCGTCCAAGAAAGTAATGGAATTCTTCAGAGAATTTGAGGCTGAAGAGCTTATGACTCATGAAAGAGCTCAGCAGCTCAAAGATGAGTTCCGTCATCTGGAGGAAACTCCGACTGTAGATGACATAGACCTCCTTCTGCAGGATTTTCTGGATGAGCGGGGCCGGGGAATAATCTTAATCAAGGAGCTCACTGAGGGAAAGATGAAGGTCGATATCATAGGAAGAATGCTGACCTTTGTCATGACCAAGAATTTGAAGAAAGTCGGACAGTGTCTGCTCTGAGGTCATAATCCGAAAGACTTTGCAACCGCTATCTTTTCCCTCCTGGTAAGATCGGCAGTTTTACCCAGAGAAGCAATACGGCAATATTTATCAGGGCGATAAAAATACAGGAATGCTGTATGCCAATCAGTGGAACAAAAAAGGTGCCGATGAGCGCACTCCCTGATGCTGCTCCACCGTGATCCAGTGCGTTCATCAATGCGGCAGTGCTCCCCACCTCTTCTTCCTTTCCTGTGTAGAGCCTGCAGGCAAGTGGAAAGCCCAGCCCATTGCACAGCCCCATGCAAGCCATAAAGAACATGAAGATGCCCTCGCCAACAACTCCTCCCATTTCAGCAGACAGCACCTGTGGAAAGATTGTGAGAAGGAATGGTGTTATAAGAGACAAGAGTGCACAGAGCGCCTGAATGCCCATGAGAAGACCAAAGCCTTGGTGCGATCTGCGCGCTGCTGCTGCACCGGCCGACATTCCTGCCATGAACGATGCTACAAGTACTCCTATCATCTGATAAAGGCATCCGAAGAGATTCTGAAAGGCAAACAGGAGCACCATTTCCAGCGCCATGCTTGAAAAACCGAAGGCTGCAACGGAGCAGCAGAGGTTGAAACGTCTGCGCTTTTCTTCAGTCTCTCTGCAAACAGTCAAAATCAATAACCTTAAGAGAAGAAGCGCCATGAGAAACCCGAAGAGATGTGGAGCTCTGATCTGCCTCACTATGGTGAAGAAATGAGCCAGGCGGGAGCCTGAAATTCTGTCCCACCTGACCAGATTATAAAAGTAGGTCGACGGCTTCATATCGGTATTTGGAGCCACATCCGGCCGTTCCACCGTGCTTCTGGCAGTTGCCATCCGTTCTCTGTTGAAAAACTCTTCAAAGAAAACAGGAGAAAACTCCCTCTCTGAAATCCTGTGCCTTCGAAGCCTTCTGGAAAGCTCTTCGAAATCAGCTGTGACTGTTCCGGGAGCAGCACTGGCAAAATATAAATATCTGTCGCCCGGGCTGATTACAACATACGGAAATACGGAACGCAGTGTCGCATAAACTGAAGATTGATAATCGGCAGTTTCAGAGCCAACATAGTTTGCAGATGATGAAAGAGACAAAACGATTACACCCTGTGAGGACGTTATCCTCAAAACATCATTAAAGAACTCTGCAGTATAAAACCTGTTCAACATGGCTGTTGAAGGGTCTGAAACGGTTAATATGACGAGATCATAGTGTGTTTGTGTGCTTCGAACCCATATTCTCCCGTCAGTGTTAATGATGCTGACCTTACTGCTGTACAGCCCCTCCTTCTCATAACTGTTCAAGAAAGGAGACACGATCGTCAGCATGGCTCTGTCCATAAGCACATAGTCAATGTGTTCCGGATGATGGGTGAGGCATTCGCGTATGAAGCCCCCTGAGCAGGCTCCGATGACAAGAACCTTTCGCGGATGGTGGTGGCCGGTCATGATGAGATGAGCTGACATTCTGCTCTGATACGGATCCGGAAAAGAGAATACAAGCTGACCGTTTCCATAAAGGCTGTAAAGCTCTTCCTGTCCGGTCAGTGCAAGGTTCTGATAGGGGGAGTCGCAGGATGAAATGAGAGGAAGGCTTCCGACCATGGAGCTCCAGCGGAGCTCTCTGTAGTAGAGCTCAAATCGAGTCACTGCGGCAGGCATCAGCATAATGGCAACAATACAAAGAAAAGCTGAAATGAAAATTCTGCCTGCCTTTCCTGTCTGCATAGAGGAAGTTACCTGATAGCAGATGACCAGGAGCAGAAGAATCACTGTCACTGCAAGAAAGATCAAAGATGGAGTGAAAGCAGTTACCAGAATAAAGCTGAAAAGAGCGCCGCCTGCAAGCGCACCAAGTGATTCAAGGCTGTAGAGCAGTGACACCGATTGAAGATCGCCGCTGCTCTGGGAGAAAATGTGGCACCCCATCGGGAAGAGAGCTCCTATAAGAAGTCCAAAGGGGAGTGTGGTGAGAAAGATGAAAAGAATGGAAGGAAAGAAGGACGGCTCGGTGCCGGGGGGAACAGAGAGAAGAAGCCTTGCAGAACGAATCACGGCCAGCTCAGCAAAAGGAAGCACTGCAAATATGCCAAGCATTACTGTGAAGAGAGGCCTTTGTGCTTTAAGTCTTCTGGAAACAGCTCCATACAGGGAAGTACCGATTGTAATGGAGAGAAGCCACATGGACAGCACAATTCCAACCATCAGCTCGTTACCGTAGAAGACAACGAGATATTCTCTTACCACAACCGCCTGGATAATCATGGAAGCAGCGCCGATGGCAACAAATAGCGCAGGGAGTGCTGTTCTCCTTCCCACGTCCATAGCCTCTTCTTTTCTCTGAAAAAGGAGAGACACCTTTTCTCTTTTGATGATCTGGCCGTATATTCTCCCTTCCACTCTTTACAAGACCAATACTTTTCACATATAATAGAAAGGCACCAAGCCTCATCACAGGAGCAATGCAGGGCATTAACCTTCAACGATTAACCTGCTTAAGTTACCGATGTCTTCACGGCAGAGTCGACGGCACTTTCTCTCCAGGCTGGCCTGGATCTCTCTGGGCATCCCTTTAATTGGCAATATTGAATGCACCCGTCCACAGAAGCCTGAGCTTGCTGCAGGGCTGCCCGCTCCTCCCGGAGTAAGGAGTGAGGCCTTCAGTAGAATAGTGGAAGTTCACTCTTCCAGGGTAACCGGAGAGCGTGGCGCAGTTCAGAATACGGTGATTCAGAAGATGGTCAGGCTTTCTGTAGAAAAGCTCACAGGAGAGATAGGAAAAGAGAGCTGGAAGCGCCTCTTCTCGCCTGATGATCGAGTGGCCATAAAGGTAAACTGCATTGCAGGGCGCCGCCTCTCCACTCACCCGCAGGTAGTGAATGCCATTGTTGAAGGTCTGAAATCGGCAGGTCTGGACGACAGGCATATTATCATCTTTGACAGGACCACGGAGGAGCTGCAGGGGGCAGGTTTCACCATAAGGCGCAGCAGAGACAGGATCGGCCCGTTATGCTTCGGTACCGATGAACCGGGCATCGGCTACGAGCAGGAGCCTGTCATAACAGGGGAAGTGGCAAGCTGCCTGTCCAGGATCATCAGTCTCTCGACAGCGCTCATCAACGTGCCGGTCCTGAAGGATCACGATCTCTGCGGCATTTCAGGAGCCTTGAAGAACAATCTGGGCTCCATAGACAACCCCAACAAATACCATCCCAACGGTGGCAACCCGTATATCGCAGATATCAACGCCTCAGCACCTTTCAGGGATAAGACCAGGCTAATCATCTTTGATGCTCTGGAAGGAATATTTGATGGCGGTCCGGCTTACAGCCCCGGAGGGATCTGGAGCCACGGATCCATAATGGCCGGCACTGATCCTGTCGCGCTGGACTTGAAGGCCATGAGAATTATCGAAGCGAAGAGAAAAGAGAAAGGTCTGAAAAGCCTGAAAGATGAAGGGCGATATCCTCACTATCTCTTCACTGCATCCGACAGCGATCACAGACTCGGCTCGATAAAGGCCGATGACGTGGAGAGTCTTGAGATCGAGTTGGAGGAAGAGAAAATATGATTACACGAAGAGAGTTTCTCAAGCTTCCTGTTTACTGTGCAGCAGGCGCCGCAATGTCATCGCTTCTTCCGGCTCAAGCGGTGTGGGCCGGAACCTCTCTGGCACCATATACAAGAGAAGCCCGATATTATAAAAAACTGCCGATGAAAAAAGTGCAGTGCCTTCTCTGCCCGCGCGAATGCAAAGTCGGCAACAGGGAACGGGGATACTGCGGCGTCAGGGAAAACCAGAACGGGACATATTACACACTCGTTTACGGGAACCCCTGCTCCGTTCACGCAGATCCCATCGAAAAAAAGCCTTTCTTCCACTTCCTGCCGGGCACGAAGGCTCTTTCATTCTCAACAGCAGGATGCAATCTGAACTGCCGCTTCTGCCAGAACTGGGAGATCTCACAGGCAAGGCCTGAGAATGTCAAGTCCATATCCATGCCTCCAAAGGAAGCAGTCGCCGAGGCAAAACGAAGCGGCTGCATGAGTATTATCGGCACATATGCTGAACCGATAGTATATTATGAATATATGCTGGACGTCGCAAAGGAAGGGAAGAAGGCAGGGTTGAAAACAGCCATGGTATCATCAGGCTTCATCAGACCGGAGCCACTCATAGAGCTCTGCAGATACCTTGACGCAGTAAAAATAGATCTGAAAGCTTTTGACGAAGAATTCTACAGGCGGATATGTGTCGGAGAGCTCGCGCCGGTGCTTGAGAGTCTTAAAATTGTGGCAAAAGCAGGTGTGCATCTCGAGATAGTGAACCTTGTCATCCCCACGTTGAACGACAGCGCTGTTAAAATAAAGGAAATGTGTGAATGGATAAAGAAAAACCTGGGTAATGAGGTGCCTGTGCACTTTACAAGGTTTCACCCCATATACAAGCTCAACAACCTGCCCGGCACACCTGTAAAGACTCTCAAAAATGCACAGTCTGCTGCAATGAAGGCAGGCCTCATCTTCGCTTATGTGGGAAACGTGCCGGGTGATCCTGGTGAAAACACAATCTGTCCAGGCTGTAAAAAGGTTATCATCGAGCGGATGAGCTATGTGGTTACAAAAATTGCTATCAAAAACGGGAGATGCAGTTACTGTAACCGGGCGATCCCCGGAGTCTGGTCATAGTGCCGACTGATGACACGCTGAAGAGGAAACCCGACGGAGCATCATCCTGGTAAACAGAAATCAAATAGAGGCAGGGAAAACACGATGACAAAGCGTGTCGTAACAGTAATCCTGATTATCGCCACCTTACTCATATTCATCTCTATCGGATGCACTTCGAAGGAGAGAAAAACTTCTCAGCCGGTTGTGACAGAAAAGAGCCCGGTAAAGCATCCGGAATATGCCGGCCAGTTCTATCCATCTGAGCCTTCTAAACTCATTGCTCTTATCAATGGCTACCTCAGGAAAGCAGCTCCACGAAAAGAGAAAGGCACGATCGCCGCGATGATATGCCCTCATGCAGGTTACATCTATTCAGGGCAGGTTGCGGCAAACGGTTACAGGCTGATAGAGGGAAAGCCCTATTCGACCGTCGTTGTGATCGCTCCGACGCATCACTGTGATTTCAATGGCTTTGCCATATATGGCAGAGGCTCATTCGAGACACCACTGGGCTCCATAGCGGTCAATGAGAAAATGGCACGGCAGCTCAAAGAATCCTGCCGGTGTGTCACCTTCGATGAAGCCCCATTTAGTCAGGAGCACTCACTGGAGGTGCAGCTCCCCTTTCTTCAGACTGTTCTCAGAAGCTTCACCATCGTTCCGGTCATTGCAGGCGATGCAGGACCTGATGACTGCCGGTCCTTCGCAGAGGCTCTGAAGAAGTGCTCCACAGCCGGAAGGACTCTTGTAGTGGCAAGCTCAGACATGTCTCATTACTATCCTTACAACACCGCAGTCACAATGGATAAAAAAGCCCTCGCCCACGTTGAAAAAATGGATGCCAGAGCTCTTTTAAAGGATGTTCAATCTGGAATCTGCGAATATTGCGGCATCAATGCGGTCCTCACTGCCATGGCATATGCAAAAGAGATGAAGGCTCATCCTGTCGTCCTCTCCTATGCCAACTCCGGCGACACGGCAGGAGACAGAAGCAGAGTGGTGGGATATTCATCTGTGGCTTTTTATACTGAGGAGACAAAGACTGATGTAATAAAGGAGGCAGAATCAGTGCACAGTGAACACTTGAAAACCGAAGAGTTCATCACTCCGGAAGACAGGAAGATACTGCTTTCCATGGCAAGGGATACCCTTGAGGAGTACCTCCGGAACGGAAAGCCGCCGACCTTCTTCAAAGACACCCCAATCCCGGAAAACCTCAAAAAAGAGGCTGGAATGTTCGTAACCCTGCACAGTAAAGGCCAGTTGAGGGGGTGCATAGGATATGTCGTTGGGAGAGAAGCCCTTCATAAGGCAGTGGTCTCTCTGGCCATATCATCTGCGACGCAGGATCCGCGCTTTTATCCTGTAAAATTTGAAGAACTGAAAGACATAGACATCGAAATCTCTGTGATGTCGCCTCTTGTGAAGGTTGCAAGTGCCGATGATATTGTAATGGGGACTCACGGAGTCTATATAAAGAAGGGCTTCCACTCAGGGCTCTTCCTACCCCAGGTGGCCACAGAGACCGGATGGGACAAAGTAACGTTCCTCCGTCAGCTCTGCAGCGGCAAGGCAGGCCTCCCGGCAGATGCATGGAAAGACAGGGATACAGAGATATATGTCTTTACCGCCGACATCTTCGGTGAGAAAGAATAGAGGAGACCTTCCTTGGAAAAGATAAGAATTGCACTGGTGGCACAGAGCATCAACGAAGAAACCTATAAGGAGCTTGCCTTCCCGATAGGGCTCTGCTATCTTGCCTCTTATGCAGAAAAATACTGTAACTCCGAGCTCGATATCAGGCTTTATGACGGAACGGTCAAAGCAGAGGAGATCGATGCTGATATCGTCGGGATCTCATCGATGAGCCGCTACATCCCCAGAGCGGCAGCACTTGCGGCAGAGTTGAAAAAAAGAGGACAATGCACAGTAATCATTGGAGGTCCTCACATCACAGCACTTCCTCATACACTGAACGAAGCCTTCGATGTTGGTGTGATAGATGAAGGAGAGGCAACATTTCTCGAGCTTCTGAAAGTATATTCAGTTCACCGGAGTCTGCCTCCGCGTATACTGGCTGATATCAAGGGAATATCACATCACAGCGGCAATGATGTGAAAGTCACTGAGCCTCGTCCACACATAGAGCCATTGGATACCATACCGTATCCTGCCCGTCATCTGTGGAATATTAAAGACAAAGTCAAGTGGATTGCCAGCTCGAGAGGCTGTCCATACCAGTGCGCCTTCTGCGGGCTTGCAAGATCAAAATATCGCAAGTTTCCAGCCGATTATGTCTTACAGGAGCTCATGGAGATGAAAGATTGCTACGGAATAAAGGCCGCCATCTTTCAGGATGATCTCTTCATTGCCGATAAAAGGAGGCTGAAAGAGATTGTGGACCTCATCGTGAAGCACCGTCTCCATGAGGAGCTCTCCTTCATGGTCTCCCTCCGCGCCGATCTCATCGATGAGACAGTGCTGGAGCTGCTGAAAGCCATGAACGTGACTAACATATTCATGGGCATTGAATCAGGCTCGCAGAAAGTGCTGAACTTCCTGAAGAACCTTACCATCTCAGTGGCTGAGATGCAGAATGCCATAGATCTCTGCCACCGCTATACGATTCAGATAGAAGGCTCATTCATAATCGGATCGCCTATGGAAAAGCCTGAAGATATTGAGGCGACTTACAACTTCATTTATAACAACTACACGGCCGGAAAGCTCGACATGATAGCAGTCTACATCCTGACACCTTTTCCAGGCACAAGAGTATGGCAGATGGCAAAAGAAAGAGGACTTGTAGATGACGACATGGACTGGTCCAGGCTCAACCTGTTCACAATAGATGAGTTCAGCCCTGAAAGATTCATCTATCTCAATGAAAAGATGCCAGTCGAACAGTTCTCACTGTATGTCGAAGCATTCAGGAAGCTCCTCCTTACTGTCAACAGAAAGGGAATGGGAAGGATAGTCAAAAATATCTTTGAGCCCATGCACGTAAGCTATGAGTGAAGAGGCGCAGAAGTTCCTGATACTGGCATCTGGCACCGCTTTCACCATCATGCCCTTGACATTACAGAGCTTTGACGTGAAATAGATATAGCCAGGCGCTCTGAAAGAAGGAGCTGTATTTCGGACTCACAAAAAGGGAGCGAAGAAGGAATAAAATACCCTGTCACGAACTAAGAAATAAGCGACAACATGAAAGGAGGGCTCCAGATTGCTCTGTTTAAAATGTGGTTATAAAAACTCTGCAGGAGCCAATTATTGCGAACGTTGCAGCGCTGCTTTGCCAAAGATGACACAGACAGAAACCGGTCCGCCTCCCAAGGTCAATGAGCGCTATATGCAGCTCAAGGAAGCGGGAGAGAAAGTCAAGAATGGCGAGTGGACCATTGAAGAATATGGAAAGTTTCTTGGAGAAATCCAGCAGGTTCTTGCCCAGAAAGAGTCTGAGATTCGTGAGATTGAAATACCTGAAGAGGCTATAGAAGAGTTTTCAGAGGAGCTCGAGGTGGGCTTCAACGGCATCGAGCTTTATAATCAGGGTATCTCAAACATGATGCTTTATCTGGAAGATCAGAATCCCGATCATATAGACTACGGCCTTGAACTGGTCAATGAGGGGAATGAAAAGATCAACGAGGCGATGCGTATCAACAGAGAAAACAGAAGAAAGCTGGAAGAGATGTACATCGATACCTCCACGCTCATGTAGATAACACAATGCATTAAAAAAGGAGCATCAGCTCCTTTTTTTTATGCCTGCAGCAGCATGAGCTTCCTCACAGGTTTCCTCCCGTGCAGCCGTTCTCTTTTTGAGCTTACCCCAGAGGGACGACATTCAGCACATAGCCGTGGGAGAGCATTCTGTGATTGACCCCATAAGCTCTGAATACTAGATATCCCTTCTCCATGGGCTTCTCTTCATCAGCTTTCCGGCTATTTTTCGAATCAGAATTGAGATTAACTTCGACATGAGTGAGTGCTCTATTGCTATCCATAAAAACCTCCCGATAATAAATTCTTTTATCATCCTTTGATGAATCGTGCCGGCATTTGACGTCACGCCGCCTTCTTCTCCGGAACCCTGATCGACAGCTCTATTGGATTATGATCAGAGCCTTTCATTGCCTCAGGATTCCTCAGGACGTGAGCCGAGTCTTTTACATAGTCTTTCTGAAGCTCAGGTGACAGGAGGATATAGTCAAGCCTTTCCTGATTGCCCTTGTAGGTATAAGTATACTGCTCTGCCATGGGAAGTGGAGCCAGAGGATCTTCAAGTGCCTTGTCACCGCTTCCGACTATTGCCTGCACAGGCATTGACTGAGGTGAATCGTTGAAATCACCTGCCACGACAAAGGCTTTACCCGGATAATCTTTCATGTCCTCTTCAATCAGCCTGCGGATCTCCTGTGCTTCGGCAAGTCTCTTTTCATCGGCGCGCTCTCCTCCGATCTGGGACTTCAGATGGGCGGCATATACAGTTACTGTGAAGCCAGGTGCCACCTTGATGTCTGTCTCAAGAAGATCACGGGAGAAGCGGATCTCTTTTTTGTAGATATGACCATCCTTGACTTTGAAGTGATTATCCTTGTGACTCTTCACATTCGAGACAGGGAAGCGGCTCAATACTGCCACATTGATGCCTCTGGGGTCGTTTCCCGGCACAATCACCCGCTCAGGGTAGTCAGATGATTTCATATAGTCATCTACCAGTGTATTGAGCATCTCCCTGTTTTCTACTTCTTCCAGAATTACAATATCGGCGTTTGCTTTGTTCAGCGTCGATGCTACTGCCTTCATATCTTCTGCACTCTTGGGCGGGGTTTTTTCATCAGCTTTGTGCGGATCATCGACATCATCAAACATGTTTTCCACGTTGTAAGAGGCAATGGTGACGGTGTCACAGGGATTCATTGGATCTTTCTGAATCTCCGGACTGTCGCCTTCAGTTTTCTTATTTCCCCTTGCAGGAGAAAGATTGATATACGAGGGGATGGATGAAACAGTTTTCTGCATTACATACCTCCTTGGCGGTCTTATTTGAAACGCCAGCTCTTTATTTTGCACGCAGCTTCGAAGAGATCGAGCGGGATGCTGTCTTCCTCACAGAAGAGAGCTCCAGTCACTGTTTCAACTATGGTATAGCTGAAAGGGGATGGCATAGAGTCCATCTGCATCGTGTAACATATGCTGCAGCTCATATTCATCTGCTCCACCTCCTCTTCTGCCCAATCTGCTCACATGATATAAGGAGACCATTAAAAAAACCTTAAAAAAACATATATAGACCGTTAAACAGAAGATGTCAGGTTAAAACATTGTTAACTGGCTTGAGATAGGCATTCACAAAGACTGCTTCGTGCTATTGCGGAGAGGAAAACGTTATCTCTGCAGAGAACTGATGAAATGAATGCACAGATTGTTATAGGGGGGGTATTGGTGGCCAGGATACTGCTCGTTGATGACGATCCTTCTGTATTGGATATTCTTGCAGAGATTCTGATAGACAACGACTACGACGTAACTACTGCAAAGAACGGTTATGAAGCAATTGAAAAGATAAAGAGCGGCTTTTTTGATCTGGTTATTACCGATATCAGGATGGCGGGCATTGACGGACTGGACACTCTGGCAAATCTGAGAGAGAAGCAGCCCGATCTGAAGAGCATCATCATGACCGGCTATGCCAGCACGGAAGACCCTGTCAGAGCAATAAAGCTCAAAGTTGATGACTACCTGAAAAAGCCTTTCAGTACCAAGGATTTCCTTTCCAGTGTGGAAAAGAGCATAGAAGAGTATCGTTCAGTGAACCGCGAGAAGGAAGAACGCTACAGATACAGAGACGATTTCATCAACACCATAAAGCAGATATCACTCGCAATCGAGCACCGCGATCCCTATCTGTACGGCCACTCAGAAAAGGTGGCAGAGATGTGCCTGCAGATCGGATCCCGGCTTGCCCTTTCACTGGAGCGGATGGAAAATCTGGAAGTGGCGGCGTGTCTCCACGACCTTGGTCAGGTGGAGATAAATCAGAAGGTCATGCAGAAAAAAGGGCCTCTCACAGATGAAGAGTATAATGAGATCAGGAACCATCCGGCTTTTGCCGGGAATCTCCTTTCGTCGGTACCGCGCTTTCAGGAAGTAATCGATATAATCCTCCATCATCATGAAAAGTATGATGGTTCAGGATACCCATCAGGGTTGAAAAGCGAAGACATACCACTTGAGTCGAGAATTCTGTCCCTGGCCGAGTCGTACACCAGCCTGCTGGAAAACCGGCCTCACCGGGGGAGCTATACTTTCGAGGAAACACTGCAGATTCTGAAGCAGGAATCAGGAACATCCTTTGACCCCTCACTGCTGGAAATATTGAAATCGGTTGTCACCGGGCATGAAGAAGAGGCAGAGGATATCGGTGAAGTGCGGGAAGAAGAGCTCACAAGAGATAAACAGAGAAAGTCCCTGCTGGAACTGGGCCACACCTATCTTGACATGGGGCAGTTTCTGGTTGCCCGTCAGGCCTACCAGGAGTGTCTGCATATGAAGGAGGATAAGGGCGATCCCATGGTCGTTGATGCCTTACTTGGACTCTCCCAGGTTGCACTGGTGGAAGGCTCGCTGGAAGAGGCAAAAAGGAACCAGGAGAAGGCCTGTCTATATTCACAGAGCACCAGTCGATATATCCAGGCCAGAGTTGCGCTGGCCCGCGGTAAGATAGCCGCAATTGAAAGAAACAGCGTTGAAGCCCTTCAATATCTCAATCAGGCTGAAGAAACATTCATACAGTGGGAAGCCTCATACGGCCGCGCCACTGCACTTCTGTATATGGGATGGGCTCATCTGGTCTCCACAGACAATGAGATGGAAAAGCTGAAAAACTGTGTAGATGAAGCATTGAAGCTGATACGTCACTTTTCTTTTTTCAATATTCTTGTCACTGAGTCTAAAGTGGCTGTACCGCTGCTCCTTACACTGATATCCGATCAGGTTGGAGCCTCCGTGCAAAGTATAAGTGGATATGTAGAGGCTTTTATCACTCTGGCCCGTCGGGCCCCTCATGTCTGCGGCGCCGAACTGGAGAAGGGAGATGAGCGGAAACTCTCAGCCCTGCTGGATACACTGGGTCGCGATGTGGCAGTGACAATACAGGAAGCACTGATGCATCTGCTTCAGAGTCCACTGGCCAGAGTCAGAGAGAAGGCCTCAAAACTGCTTTCCGATCTTGACACGAAGGCCGGTAACAGCGGATGCAAAGCATACTGCCTGGGTAACTTCAGAGTGTTCTCAGGTGATCGTCTGATTGGGGAAAAAGAATGGAAGACAAAGAAATCAAAGTATCTGCTGGCCTATATCCTGAGCCACTGGCAGGACCGGATTTCAGAGGAGAAGATCTTCGACCTCTTCTGGGGAGACTTTCCCACGCAGAAAGCCAGAAGAAGCCTTCATACCGCACTCTGCCAGGTGAGGCAGACTATCGAGCCATATGTGGAAGACACAGATCCTGAGATAATCGCCCATGAAAAAGAGTATTACTTTCTCAATCCATCTGCAAAAATCTGGATCGATCTGAAGGAGTTCTGCATGCTTGCACAGGATGGCATCAAAGCGCTAAGAGAAGGGAGAATACCTGAAGGAGTGGCATCTCTGCAGCAGGCTGAGAGCCTTTATTCAGGTGATCTTCTCGAAGGATATATCTCCGAGTGGGTAGACCTCGATCGCAACTCTTTCAATGATAAATATCAGGAAGTGCTCTCTACACTGCTCCGTCACTTCTATGACAGCGCCCAGTATGAAGTCAGCCTGGATTATGCAAAGAAGCTTCTCTCAGTCGATAACTGTCACGAAAAGGCTCACTTCTATCTCATCAAATGCCACATGGGGATGGGAAACAAAGTGGACGCCATGCGGGCTTACCAGAACTGCATCGATATTTTAAAAAAGGAGCTCGACCTTTCCCCGCCGCCGGAGATAGAATCACTCTATCTGCTGATGAAAGGATAGCGCTTCTGCAGAGAAAGGGCAGAGTGGCAGTGCACAGATACAGCCTGAAGAGCATTCTGATTATCTTCTTTCTGCTGGTCTCGATCGTTCCTGTCGTGATATTGGGCGGAACTTACTTTCATCAGAAGAACATGGAAGTCGAGAAGCGGATCAATCAGGAATTTCTTCTCCTGGCAAAAGGTCTTGCCGAGCAGACAGAGCTTTATCTTATGGCTCATACGCAGGCGATACAGACACTGGCAGATGAAATCTCCTTCCATACCGGCTTTGACGCCGAAAAGATGAACAGCACGCTTGAGATAACCCGCTCAAGCTTTCCGGGCTTCCGGCATATTTTCGTCATGAATCTCGACGGCGTCACCATTGCAACTGCCCCAGCCCTGGATATGAATGGCCGGAGTTTCATGGGAAGGGATTACAGAGACAGGGACTATTTCAGGGAAGTATTGGCCCGTCCAATGATTTATTACTCAAATATACGGAAGGGAGATATCTCAGGAAGAGCTGTCCTGGCAGTTTCAACACCAATAAGAGACAGTAAGGGCGAGATGAGAGCCATTCTCGCGTGCACCCTTCACCTGGACCGGATCCGGGAGATCATGGATGAAACAGAGCTCTCAGATAATATCAAGGCCGTTCTGATAGATCAGAAAGGCTTTGTGATCTCACACCCTGATCCGCATCTCCGGGACAGAATCAGCAACCTGCTGCATGAGGCGGTGGCTCCAAAGGCTCTTTCCGGTGAGTCTGGTATTACCAGATATGTCTCTTACCTTGGCGAAGAGCGAGTTGCAGGGTACACCTGCGTGGAGCCGGTTGGATGGGCGCTCTGGGTAAGTAAAAGCACCAGAGAGCTCAACGAGGGAACACGCGCCATAGCTATCACCACTGCACTTCTCATAGTTATTTCTCTGCTGATAGATCTGATTCTGGCCTTCTATCTTGCCGGAAAGCTCTCGAAGCCTCTTGGCAGGCTTGTGGAATCAGCCCGCTCAATAGGTGAAGGGATTTTCGGTATCTCACTGCCCTGGAAGGAGACTCTTCTTTACCGTGAAGTCGGGAGCCTGGCCGATTCGATGGAAATAATGGCTGAGATGCTCCGCATTCGTGATGAGAAGCTCCGGGAATACAGCTCCGGGCTCGAAAAGAAAGTAGCAGAGCGAACTTCTGAGCTCACAAAGGCGAATGAAGAGCTCATGGCGATGCAGGCTCAGTTAATCAAGTCTGAGAAGCTCTCCGCTGTCGGCCAGCTTGCAGCCGGTGTGGCACATGAGCTGAACAACCCTCTCGTAGCAATCCTTACAAATGTGCAGTCTTTTCCGGATTCGACAAAGCAGGAAAAGGTCAAGAAGAGGCTGTCAATGCTGGAAGAGGCAGTCATGCGCTGCAAGGCAATTGTTGAGAAGCTCCTCAACTTCTCCCGGCAGAGCCAGCGTGATGATGAATTGCTTGATCTTCGCGATGTGGCAGAAAATACACTTGAATTTCTGGAGAGTCACATAGAAAAGGATGGTATTGCACTTGTCAGGGAGTTGCTGCCGGCAGGGCCTGTTCAAGCCAACAGGGCAGAGATCTCCCAGGTCATCACAAACCTCATCTTCAACGCTAAAGATGCTGTTGTATCAAAAGGCGGAGACGGGCCGATGAAGATCACGGTGAAGACATTTATCCGCCGGAGCGATGAAAAGACGGAAGAGATATGCTGCAGTATCACAGATAGCGGTGTCGGCATACCTGAAGACATAATGGGGAAGATACTGGACCCGTTCTTTACGACAAAGGACATAGGGAAGGGCACCGGCCTAGGCCTGTGGGTCTCCTACCAGATCGTTAAAAAACACAGAGGCGAGCTGGAAGTCTCTTCAGAAGCCGGGAAGGGAAGCACATTTACTCTTACCTTCCCGGCTGCTCATGGGAGTTAACCACAGAAGAAGGAGCCCCGATTAGAGAGCTCCTTCTTCAACTTCTGTCACTTTTACCGGCGGCTTCACACTGCCGATCATTTCCTGAAGAATATACACATGCCCTTGTCTGTTGCAGCATCCTGGATTGCAATGAATCTTACATTCTCTGTTTTCACTGAAAGATTTGTCGACTCCACTTTACTTTCGAGAGCTGCTTCACAGAAGAGTCTATTTATCCTTGTCTTTTCCTGCATCAGTACCCTTGTCTGTTTCCTTGTCTGTCCCTGTATCGGTGCCCTTATCAGATTCTGAGCTCGGGCCTATCTTGAGCTGAGAGCTCAGGTCATCGCCGAGCTTTTTTATCTCACTCATCTTCATATTGTATTTCCGCTTCAGCCCCATGACGCTCTTGAAAAGGTTATCAGACTGATCCTTGGATGCGCCGAATGCGGCAACCTTGGTTCTCCAGTATCCTTCTGTCTTGCTGGCCTTCTCGATATCCACCCTGTTTTCCAGAGCTGTAAGGGCAATATCGCTGATGCTTTCAATCACCGGTACGAGGTCGGAAGCCATTATATTGTATTGTTTCGAAAAATTAATCAGGCGATCAAACGCTGCCTGTATTTCCTCCCTGGTGGGAACCTTTCCGCCTGTGACATCCGGAGTCTTTTTCGGGTCATCGCTCACCAGCATGAGAGCGGCTGTCTTACTTACTGTAAGGACGTCCTCACACGTTACCTTGTTTTTCTCAAGAAAGGCCTGAAGCTTGGAGCAATAGTCCTTGAGGCTGTCGTGAGGAGCCGGCACATTCTTGCCGGGCGCTGCCGCTTTGAGTGCTTTTGCAAAATCGTCTATTGAAGTGCCGAAAGCCTTGGTTGCATCTTTGAGCTGGGCGACATCTTCATCGGAAAATTTGTACTTCTCAATAATGCTCGAGTTCTCCTGTGTCAGCTTCTCAACATTTATCTTGTTGAGCGCCTCAATCACAACATTCTTGACTTTATCCATATCCAGCCTGGTGCTGCCTGTTTCCTCTGCCATTGCTGCGGCCGGCACCATAATCACGATTGCCAGAATCAATAATACTGCTGCGAATCTTTTTCTCATTTTCTTCCTCCTTATCTTAATAAAACGAATATTTAGAATTGTATTTTCCTTTCATACTTCCTGCAAAAAGAGGATCACTTTCACAAACTATTTCACTTCTGAGGTTGTCTCACAGGTCCCGTGCCATATCGTCTATCCATAGCTCTCCTGTGTCCTGCGAAATGATGCACAGGTCCACATGGTCTCAATCCATTGTGAATGCGCCCTCGAACTCGAGCCACCTGAAGTCTCCTTCAGGGAAGGCCATGGGGCAGATGGACCACCGGCTGGATAGCAAGCATCATTACCAGTTCAGGCCATGCCCCCATCAGAAGAACCCCGGTTGCGGGGTCTGCTTTTACTTCACCGGAAGCTTGACGCCGCCTATGATGAGCCAGTCACCGTTAATCTCCACCTTGTCCCTTTCCGGTGCTTCTACAGTGTTGTTAATCTGATCAGCGATCTGCCGGATATCCTCTTCCTGCAGCACTACTTTGATGGCGTGAATCCTGAAATCGTCACCTGCATAGTATATCGTTCCATCTTCACTGATCCTGGACTGAAACCAGGTTTTTGTTACACTGTAGCTGTTTCTGCAAGAGCCGTCTTTGCCGTCAATGGCTAAAAGCTGCTTCGATTGCATATCATAGGCATAGATGGTCCCGTCAGGGTTGAATCCCATATCGTGCAGATTTCCACCCTTAGAGTCATACTGCCATAATTGCTTCCCCTTTTCACTATCGATAGCCACAATTTTATAATCTCCATAAAGATAGAGATTGTCATCAGGGCCCAGAATGGGCATGCCATCCATATCATCGGTGATGGGGAGCATCCACTTCTGCTTCCCTGTCGCCCCGTCAATGGCGCGGAGCTTCTGGTCTTTTCCGGTGAAAAACACATCCCCGTGAGGACCCACAGCCGAATAATGTCCACCCTTCAGCTTCTCCAGGTTGTGATTTTCCCATTTCACGGCGCCAGTCTTTGCATCTACCGCTACCAGGCCGTCACTCACCTCAGCGACACAAGTGGTTCCGTCACCGCTTATCGCTACGTTTGAAACAAGACTTGAAGGGAACTGATCTTCCCATTGGAGATTCCCTGTTTTTGCATCGAGGGACCTGATCACCCTCTGTGAATCTCCCTGCTTCGCCATGAGGCCGCTCACAATGAGAGATTTGTCATCAGGAGAAGGAATGAGACGCTTATGCTCCAGACTTCCGGTATCGTGACGCCACTTCTCTGTGCCGTTTGTCCCATCTACAGATACTACTTTACCATATACCGCATCATCCAGAAAGACTGTGCCGTCATTGAGGGTGGCAAAATCACTGCTTCCGCCCCTGTCCTTGGTCATCTCCCACACCTTTTCGCCTGTCTTTCTGTCGAGTGAATATATCTTGCGCTGATCCTGGCAGAGAAGCTTATCATCGGCAGTAAGCTTTATATCAAGCATCGCATGGGTTTCTGTGGGAAATGCCCATGTTTCCTTGCCTACATCAGAAAGGTTCAGAATCCTGTCGGCATTCCCTGTGATGTTGCACAGAATTGCAGAGCTGTCATTGGAGGATTTCTGGAAGCTCTCCTGGCATTGGACTGCTGCAGGAGAAGAACTGGCAGGCGTTGACCTGCCTGCGTGCTGAACTGCTTTACAACTTCCCATGGCAATAGGCATAGTGTTTTGTATCTTCACTGTCACGCCCCCTTTCATTGTTTCATCCTCCATTGTATTCTCTTATGGCCGGAATGTCAATTATTGGGTTTGATGTGGCTTTTATACTCACCAGCCATAACAAACTGCAGCATTTTAAATTGCCAAATGAGCGTTGATAGATGATTTCAGAAGTTTTGATAGTACAATTTATTATGCGCGTTTGTATAAAAGATGAAGAAAGAGAACTTGGTTCCGTTTCGATCCACATCGGGTAAATCTGTTATAACAAAACAAAATCTGGTATAATGCTATCTGGATGAACTGTGATCCAGAATCAATTTCCTATAGAATTCCGGTTGCAGATTGATACTGGACATACTTGACAGAATATGTTAGAATATTTCAGAACATGCGGAAGTGGTGGAACTGGCAGACGCGCTGGGTTCAGGGTCCAGTGCCCGTAAGGGCGTGGGGGTTCAAATCCCCCCTTCCGCACTAGTAAAAAACCCCGTTGGAACAAGAAAAGACGGGGTTTTTGATTTCTGTCTGAAAGTTATGGATTTTTCTCAAAAAATACCTGTATTTCTAATCTGTCATCAGTGACTTTTTGAGCCGTTTTGAACGCTTGAATCTGCTGTTAACTTTTTCCTCGAGGGGTAAGTGTCCAGCCTTTGCGTTTCTCTTTACCTTCACTATGAACTTAGTTCCGTTTCATCTAGTCGTGCCAGACAAGGGGTCAATACTCATTGTTATCATCTGCCATTTAAAATTGCACTGACTATTGTACCTGAAATGGCGTTTTTCTGCAAGTGAGCACTCTGCAGGCAGAAATGCCTTTTCCGCATCCCGGAGGGCTTACTTCTATCGTTACAGGAATATTGAATTCCAGCACTATGCCTTTCATTCTTACAGAAAAAGCAGGGAAAAGCTGCTGCTTCTCCCTGCTCTGAAACTGGCGATGGCCTCAAATCGGCAATGTCATGCATTTGTAAGAAATGGTGATTGTGAGAAGATGGCAAAGAGTGTCTTGAACTCTCCTTTATCAAACCAGAGTCCCATACATCTGGGGCAGAAATCTATATAAATATCTTTCAACCCGGGAGGGAGATTGGTCCATCTTACCAGCTCCACCTTGCAGTTCGGGCATCCGCCGAGCGCCGGCATCTGACTGGACGATGTGGCCTTTGTGCTTTCATCATCTTCCTTATGCTCGGGATGTATTTCTCCAAAGAGTGTCTCCAGCTCGCCTGCGTCGAGCCACATACCTTTGCAGGCGCTGCACTTGGCAAACTTCATCCCCATGATTTCTCCTGTGCTGAACTCGGTATCCTTTGCGCAGCGCGGGCAGTGTATCGGCTCCTTCGACTTTGTCAAACCTTCGATGCCATCATCTTCAAGCCCGCCAGCCTTGACGGCTTCTTTCATTGCATATTCAAAGATCTGAGAAAGCTCGCCCTTATCGAACCAGATGCCCTGGCATTTTGTGCATTGATCAAGATACAGGGTATTCTGTGAGAGCTCGAACTTCAGAGGCGATGAAACAAAAGTGCCTCGACAGTAAGGGCAGACTCCAATGAGCGGCTTTTTAGAATCGGGATGAAGCTGCTCTTTCATTCCTGAGGTGTCTACAGGATGCTCCATAGCCTTTCCGAGTACTTCTTCGGCCTCGCCGTAGTCAATGAGAAAACCTCCGCACTGTGAACAGCCCTTGACATTCATATCCATGATGAAGTTTGAGGCCTGCTGCTTTTCTCCCATTGAAGCTCCGCAACGCGGGCATGTGCTCTCCATAGTTGTTCCTCCTTTTACTGTGCCGAATTATCTTAAAGGTTTCATGGCTGGCATGGAGTCGAAAGGTTTTCATTCCGTTATTTCGCCAGTTTCTCAAGTTCTCCTTTACCTTGCTGCATCGTGAATTTCTGATGTCTTTTTCAGAAGTTCCAGTGCTTCCTTCAGCTGTATGTCATTGTCCTTCCCAACCAGATTGACTTTCATAGGTACCACAATATCAGGCTTCAAGCCCTTCTTATTGATTATCTTCCCTTTTGGTGTAAGGAAGTAAGAAATTGTCAGCTTGAGCGCAGAATCGTGCTCTAGGGGATATATCTGCTGGACCGAGCCTTTCCCAAAAGTACGATCGCCGATCAGGGTCCCTGCATTGTTGTCTTTTATCGCTCCTGCAACAATCTCTGATGATGATGCAGAAAACCTGTTGACCAGCAGTACCATTGGAAGATTTGCCATGGTTGATCTCTTTGCCCGAAAATCCTTTATGGCACCATTTTTATCAAGCCTTTTAAATACCACCTTGTCTGGAGAGATGAAGAGACTGGACACATCAACGGCTGCATTCAGGTAGCCGCCGCCGTTGTTTCTTAGATCGAGAATGAGAGCGGTTATAGGATTCTTCTGAGTTGTTGCTGAGGCTTCTGGTGAAGAACTGCCGCTGCTATGCAGGGAGTCGGCAGGAGTGCTCTCAGTCGGCACGATTCCGCCTTTCATTGCTGTAATGGCATTAATCAACTCCTGTTCGGTGCCGGTTCCGAACATTCTGATTCGAATATATCCTATGTTGCCTTCCATTACCTTGTAAGATACTGACGGTACATTAATATTGTCCCGTTTTACCGAGAATTCAAGCAGATGGTTCACCCCTTTTCTCCTGATGGAAAGATTCACAATTGAACCTTTCTCGCCACGGAGTCTGGCAACTGCCATGTCTATGGTTATGTCTTTTGTAGGCTCATTCTGTATCTTTTCAATTACATCTCCGCCGTGAATGCCTGCCAGGGCTGCAGGGGTTCCTTCGATAGGCTCGATGATTGTCAGTTTGTCACCGTTTTCGGCATCCAGTTCAATATATACACCGATACCACCAAAGCTTTTTTGTTGAAGCCTTTCCATAAGCATTGTATAATCTCTCGGGAGAAGCACAGTGGTGTATGGATCGTGGAGTCCTCTGAGAAGGCCTCTGATGCTGGCAAAAACAAGAAATTCACCTGGTACTTTGGAGTCATACTTTTTCCTGAGCCGCTCCATGAATTTTCTATCGAGCTTCTCATCTGCGAGAGAGGGCTCTTCCTTTAGATCTGCATCGTTAAAGAGTCTTTTCAGCTCTTTTTCTATTCCAAGGAGGAACTCTGCGTCTGTAACATTTTTAACAGAGTTTTCCCTGATAATGGAAAGCACAGAATAGAAGTAAGAGTTGTCTGGAGTGTATCCAAGCTTTCCAGGATCTTTAAGGTAGGGTTTGTACACAGGTATGGAGTCATTTTCATCACCAAGTGATTTGTAACTGAGCGGCGTGTCTCTCAGTGTATCCCATTCGAGAGGGTCCCAGGGGAAATCTGTTCTGGAGGTATTTTCGCTCATCAGGAACTGTTTCAGCGCAGGGTTGAGAGTGTATGAGAGACCTATCAGAAGTAACAGAAATATTAAGAAGAGTATCGGGATTATGCGTTTCATTTTTATCAAGCCTTCTCTGTGATGGATTGCGGCCCTGTGTATACTAACTCTGTTTAATAATGCTATTCTGCATAGAGGGTCATTGAGTCAGAATTCGTGATTATCACGATATACACCTGTTTTTAACTGATGTCTTGGAACTTCCATGGAAACATTGCTGCGACAGTGTTTTATCTATCATTGTCTCATAAAGGTTTTGCCGCATCGATCCATTCTCAGGAATAAAAATAACGACTATCTCCTTCATGGGAGGGTTCATCATGAAAGACATGGAATATCAGATATCAATATGTTTTACAGAATTACTTCGCTCCTGTTATTGATAGTGATATTGTTCTTTGCTTTTCCCTGCCCCGCAGGAGCAGTGTGGGATGAACAGACTGTATGGGGCGCCTGGATTTCTCCCGACTGGTTCTTTCCCGGCACCAGGAAATATAACGAGTTTGATGTGCGTCAGACTGCTCAGAATCTGATGGAGGAGCTTGCTGCCCAGGGAGTCAATCATATTTTTCTGGAGACATTTCTCAGGGGTTATTCAATAGCCGCTGTTCCAGATAAGACCAACGGTCTTCTTCATATTTCTGATGATGGTCCGGTGCAGCCCGGTCAGCTCCCGCTCTACCGCCATCTTAACTGGTCCATAAGGGTAGAAAACGGCAGACCGATCGATACTCTGCAGATCTTCATCGATGAAGCCGCTGAGAAGAATATAAAGGTTCACGCCTGGATTCACGCCTTTTACTGGAAGATGGACAACAGAGATATTGTACTCCCCTGGCATACAGGCATAACTGTGTGGAACGGCCTGCTTGTTGAATATTTCGACAGCCAGAGACGATATTTCAAGACTCAGCGAAATGTCTCTTCCAGGACGCTGGATCTTTTGAAAGAGTGCAGCGATCTGTTCTCTCGCACGTATGATGATTTTGAGCTGGAGCGTATTCTGTCGAAGTATAAAGTGGAGAATAATGGAAAGCAGCTCGGCAGCCTGATTACCCATATCATGAATCTGGGAGGAGCGCCGCCGGACTTCCTACTGATCGGTATGAAGGAAGACCCCTTTCCTTCAGGGAAGAACCGTCATCTGGGAGCCATATATCTGGATCCAGGCAATGAAAAGGTACAAAGGATTCTTATCAATGCACTTGATTCAATAGTACGCTCCCACCCCGGTCTTGCAGGAGTGCACCTCGATCATACCAGGTATGCAGTCGACTATCAGGGTTTTCCGCCAGAGCTTCAGAAACGTGAATGGGATACTGTCTACTTCAATCAATATAATGGAGATTCGATGAAGATTTTCCATCAATATGAGGAGATAATCAGGAAGAGAAGGGCTGTCATATCTGATTTTGTTAAAGATGTCACGAGTCATTTCGGCAGCAGCATGGCTGTTTCTGCTGCTGTGCTCCCGGCTGATCCTCCAATGCCCGGTGCGACTGTGTACTTCTATTCGAAGAACGATTTCGGAGGACAGGACTGGTATCGCTGGAACGTAGACTTCGTGGTGCCCATGATGTATGGATATATTCCCTGGAGGATCAGGCAGATTGTAAAAAAGTGGACCAATGATCTCACCAGTATTTATGGTGATGAAGTGCCGCTGAGAATCTTTCCCGGTGTCAGTCACATTCAGAAAGCGAAGCTGGGCCTTCTGGATCGTGATACCTGGGTTTTTTTCGATCTCACTCTTGCAAGGGATCTCCGCTTTGAAAAGAAGGTTTCAGAAGATGTGATGCTTCCCAAGGGAAATTAGATCTGTTCACTCTTTCAGATGCTGTGATTCCTGCATTTTATCTAGCTCTTCAATTGCCCCAGTGCCTCCCGCACTTTCACTGCCCTTCTGTCATCAGGTGCCGTTTCGAGAAATTTTCTGAGAATGGGCTTTGCTTCATTGTATCGCTTCATCTGGAAAAGAGTTCCTCCCAGAAAATAAAGAGTATCAGCGTCATCCGGCATCAGTTTGAGGGCTTTTTTCCAGTATCTTACAGCAGATTCACTGCTTCCTTTCTTTTTAAAAGCGAGTCCGGCATTGAACAGTGCCTGTGTATCGCCTGGATTGAGGAGAACGGCGTGCTCGAGATACTTTATGGCTTTGTCGTTACTGCCATTATTGAAATAGAGTGTTCCAAGCAGAGTAAAGGGCTTTGAAGCCTGAGGAGCTTTCTGGCAAGCTTTTTTATAGAGAGCTTCCGCTTCATCGGTCTTCCCCTTTTTCTCAGTCAGTTCCCCGAGAAGTGCGTATGCACTTCCATCATCCGGATTAAGTTCAATGGCTTTCCTGCAGAGCTTTTCTGCTTCAGTGCCATTGCCCTTCTCAAAGGAGATGAAGGCCAGATTCAGATATGGTTGAAATATATTGGCATCTTTCTCTATTGCCTTTTTGTAGTAAATAGCGGCGTTGTCGCGCTGGCCCTTTTTTTCCAGGATCATGCCGATGTTGTTATATGGGTTTGCATATGACGGGTCGACTTCTATGGCCTGTCTGTAATACCTGAGTGCCTCGTCGATCAGTCCTTTATTCATCAGATCATTTCCTTTATTCTTGAGCATTTCTGCTTTTTTACGTTTTGACTCGTCGGCCAGAAGCTCAGACTCTGAAGCGGCTGCAAGTGATAGAAATGTGGCAGGCGATGCTTCATCGTTAATCAGTGCATGGATGCGGGTGTGAACTGCTGCTGACGGTGAGAGGTAGAAGAGTATGCAGAGAATGAATGAAAAAGCAAGATAAAAAGACTTTGTCTGCATCATGAAAACACCATCCTCCTTCCGGTTATCTTCGCAGATAATTACTGATGCACATTACGCATTTATGATCTCAGAAATGAATTGATCACTCAGGATTGTGCTTCCAGGTATAACGATTTATTGTGTCCTGTTCCTGAGTATATCATGGATGTGCCGAATCAGGCAACAAAGCTGCAGAGCAACTTTTCCATTTTTTAATATTACAGAGAAGTACCATCTGCCTTCTTCTAACAATATAGTAATTGAGGGTCCCGGCAGGGGAAAGAAATGATAGAACCTGACACGTTCTGGAAGATGGCTTTCCTCAGGATCAAGTATCGGAACTGAGACAGCATATAGGATTGCATAAAATTGTTACTGCAAGGGAGGTTCATATGGGTTTAGTAAAAATATCAAAAACGGCAATATATATTCTTATCTTTATCGTTGCTTCTGCTATGATTTTCTATGGCTGCGGAAGCGGAGGAGGGAGCGGAGGCTCCTCCGGCGGAGGGGGAGGAGGCAGCAGCAGTACCGTTACAGCACCAGGAACGCCCACGATAACGGCTGTGACTTCACCACTCATCTCCGGCGGAAGCTGCACCATTTCAGGTTCAGGCTTCGGAACCACCCGCGGATTCGACAATATGACCGAACGTGACAGTAATCAGAGCTCAGTATGCTTTATTGCTGCTTCAGGGGGTTCGACACTCTCGCCTGCATCATATACTTCCTGGAGTGACTCACAGATTGTATGCACACCTCCTGAATTGGCGGCAGGACAGCAATATACTGTCGTCATAACTGTTGCAAACAGCGCAGGCTCTGCATCATCATCATCATCACAGAACAGCATCAACACGGTTCCTTCTCAGGATACTACAAAGAAGCCTGTTATTTCGAGCATCAGCCCTACAACTCAGATACCCGGGCAGGCCATTATAATAACCGGAACCAGCTTCGGCAGCACACAGGGCTCTGGGAGCAGCGCGGGCTATGTGCAGATAGGAACTGCCTATGTCACTACAGGGCTGATATGGGCAGACACCTCGATAACATGTACTGTACCATCAGGCCTCAGTGATGGCTCTCAGACAGTTATCGTTCATACCGGAATCGGAGGCGACAGCGTAGGATACACATTCACCGTAGCCAGCAAGAAGCCTGCAATCACCAAACTTTCTGCCACAACAATACTCAGAGGAGCAACGCTTACCATTACAGGAACAAACTTCGGCACAACCCAGGACCCAAACTATGTAATGATTGGAACCGAAAAGATAACAACAGGCCTCGTATGGGCGGATAAGACCATATCATGTACCGTACCTGCCACCACCCCTACAGGCACACAGAATGTCCTGGTTCACACGGCTCTTGGTGGAGACAGCAACAGCATCCCCATCACAGTGACTCTCACAGTGCCTTCCATTACCAAGGTGGAGCCTGTGTCCCCGGTTATGGGCTCTACTGCCACAGTTACAGGGACAGGATTTGGCGACTCACAGGGAAGCGGAAGCACAGCAGGTTACGTACAGATCGGCACAGAAAAAATAACGACTGTCCTCAGCTGGACTGCCACATCCATAAAATTCACAGTACCATCTACAGCGCCTGAAGGTTCTACAACAATGCTGGTGCATTCTCAGTACAACGGCGACAGCAATGAGTACTCCGTCACTATAACCACCAACAGACCAACAATAACCAGTATTGCACCGACTTCGGCTGCTCCGGGGGCGTCGATTACCATTACCGGTACGAAGTTCGGGAGCTCACAGGGCTCAGGTACCTCCGGAGGGTATATAATTTTTGACACCGAAACACAGGAAACAGTAACATCGTGGAGCGATACTTCAATTAAATGCGCCATCCCGGCTGCTGTTACACCTGGGCCTGAAGTACCGGTGAAGGTTCACACCAGTGCAGGGGATAGTGATGCAGTCAACATGGAGATCTATTCACCATAGTCAATAAAAATCAGCGTCATATACTTCTATGCCGGGGATATGACAATAGTCTCCTGCCGGTCCTGGTTTGGAAAAACAAAAGGCAGGTCAGAACCTGCCTTGAAGCATCAAGTGCTTAAGTGAGTGCTTAACCGCATTTGGAGTATCCGCAGGTATGGCAGCTGAAGCAGCGGCCTACCACTTCGGTTGGACTGTTGCATTCAGGGCAGAGAGAGTGGAATTGAGTGTGAGAAATTTCTTCCTCCTCTGAAGGCATCTCATCGATAGGTATTGGCGGCTCCGGCCTTGCGGTGGCTTTTTTCCCGCCTGGCTCCTTCTGCGCCATCACCTTTTCTATTATCCGGGCTATCGCATCAGGGCATGAAAGCACTTTCACATTGGCCCGCCTTATACATGAAACGCATCGAATCCCTTTAAGCTGGCTCAGAATGGAGTTGAGATCGATATCGGCCCTCAGGGCTATGGAGACGAGGCGGCCTACCGCCTCGGATTGAGAGGGGCATCCTCCGCCTTTGCCGGTCTGGGTGAAGACTTCGCAGATATTCACATCATCCGAGTTGACTGTGACATAGAGGTTGCCACATCCGATACTCACTTTTTCTGTGGTCCCTGTTGTGATGGACGGACGGGGTCTGGGAATTGTCTTTCTGTTTTCAGAAAGCTGAGATACAATCTTTTTTATAGGAGTCTTCTTGGTTTCCTCCTGGATGTTCAGAACCTGTCGGTCTCTGCTGCCATAGCGATATATGGTTATACCCTTGCATCCTTCCTTGTATGCAAGCATGAAAACATCGCGTATCTTGTCACGTGTCGCCTCAAAGGGGAAGTTGACTGTCTTTGAAACGGCATTGTCTGTATATTTCTGGAAGGCTGCCTGCATCTTTACATGCCACTCAGGTTCGATATCGTGGGAAGTGACGAAGAGATTCTTGATCTCCTGGGGGATAACGTCTATGCTTCTGAGACTTCCCTTCTGTGCAATGGTCTTCATAAGCTCGGGGGAATAAAAGCCTTCCATCTTGGCAGCTTTCTCGAATATGGGGTGTACTTCTATGAGCTTTTCACCGTCGAGGATATCTCTCATGAAAGAAAGTGCAAAAAGGGGCTCGACGCCGCTGGATGCATTGGCGATGATGCTTATGCTCCCTGTCGGGGCTATGGTTGTGAGAGTGGCGTTCCGGACTCTCCGACCGCCATCTCTGTCGTAAGAGCTTCCCTCCCATTGGGGGAATACGCCGCGCTCTCTGGCCAGCTCTTCTGAGGCAGTCACTGCATTATCCTTGATGAACTTCATAACATTTTCGGCTATTTCCAGGGCGGTATTGCTGTTGTAAGAGATACCCAGATTGATCAGCAGATCGGCAAAGCCCATGATGCCCAGCCCTATTTTCCTGTTTCCTCTGGTCATCTGCTCTATCTTCTTGAAGGGATAGCGGTTGGCATCAATGACGTCGTCCAGGAATCTGACTGCCGTATTGACCACATATCCGAGGCGTTCATAGTCAATTTCGGGGTATCCTCTTCTATGACTTATCATCTTGACAAGGTTTATGCTTCCAAGGTTACACGATTCATAGGGAAGGAGAGGCTGTTCGCCGCAGGGGTTGGTGCTCTCAATTCTGCCCAGATGAGATACAGGGTTATCTCTGTTGATCCTGTCTATGAAGATGATACCGGGCTCACCGCTTCGCCATGCCATCTCCACGATCAGGTCGAAGACATCCTTGGCTTTCAGCTTTCTGACTGTCTTGCCGGATCTGGGATTGATAAGAGGGTAGCTCTTCCCTTCCTCAACAGCCTTCATGAACTCCTCGGTGATTGCCACTGAGAGGTTGAAGTTATTTAGGGCGCCGCGTTCATCCTTGGCGGTTATAAACTCCAGGATGTCCGGATGGTCCACGCTGAGAATCCCCATGTTGGCTCCTCTTCTGGTGCCGCCTTGTTTGACTACGTCTGTAGTGGCGTTGAACACCTTCATGAAGGATATGGGGCCGCTTGCGATTCCTCCGGTTGATGCCACAGGATCGTTGGCCGGGCGCAGAGCACTGAAAGAAAAGCCTGTGCCTCCGCCGGACTGATGTATCAGTGCTGTCTGTTTGATGGCTTCAAATATTGACTCCATTGAATCTTCGATGGGGAGGACAAAACACGCTGAAAGCTGCTGTAGATCGCGTCCGGCATTCATCAATGTCGGAGAGTTTGGGAGAAACTCCATTTTTGACATCAGCTCGTAGTAACGGATGGAAAGCTCTTCCACTTCCTCTTTTGTTTTACCATAGTTGTATTCAATGCCGGCAATATTATCCGCTACCCGTCGAAACATATCCTCTGCTGTTTCAACAGGCTGACCGCGCTCATTCTTCTTGAGATAGCGCTTTTCCAGAACCACTTTTGCGCTGCGTGAGAGTTCAATGACGCTGTGCTCAGGAACTACAGTGACATGGTTCTTGATCTCCTCTATGTCCAACATTGATAACCTCCTGCATTGTTGATTGGGACTGGTGCAAAAAAGCTGTTTCGGCCGTAGCAAAAAAAGCCCTGATACACACGCTTTGAGATTGCTGCAAAATTCCCCTTCTACAAATTGGCGAAGAAAAAAATCTATCTATAGGGAAACCTGAGTGTCCATTACCGGATCTGTCTCAGGTTAATGTATTTATATCTGCCCCCCTGGAAGGGGATCCTGTTATCAGGATTTCTTCCACTTATATGAAAAATCCTCGTTAATAAGGATTTTTTTTATCTCTGGACCTGGCAGGATGTTTCGATTGTATCACAGCTGCTCCGGGGTGTCAAACCAAGGTGAGTCTTCAAAATGGGGGTTCTTCACTGTGGTGATCTGTCATTTCCTCTCGAATTCGCATGATTTTATCCATTATTCCAACTGCGAGCGAAGCCAACTAAGTTCTTGCACGGTGTGCAGGGAATTCAAGTCATGCCTTTCGCAGCCTCTGAACCTAACTTTCATGCACATTGAAGAAGGATTAGAGACCTCATTCAGGAAACTCTTTATATTCATAAGCAGAACTGACTGCGCTGTTGTATCGAACAGTCGTAAGTGAAGGGATCAGAGCTTTCATATTATTTTCAGGAAGGGGATGATGCTATGCAGTGTTCAAAGTGCGGGCTTGACAACATCCATGGGGCAATGTACTGTGAGGACTGTGGTACACCACTCAGGACGAAGGAGGCGCCTATAGTGTCAGTTCCTCCTCCACAGCAACCGCCGATGCGCGAACCCCGCTATCAGGCACCTCCTCCTCAGCAGTATCAGGAACAGATGCCTCAAGGACGTGGAAGGTTTGCTCCTCCCACAATGCCGGTAAGGCCTCCGGTTCTTGTATGTCCCCGCTGCAGGAAGGAGAATGTACAGAGTGCAGTATACTGTGGAGGCTGTGGAATCTCTCTTACCGGCAAGGGCGGCATCGCAACATCATCGAAATGCTATGGAAAACTCGTGCCTCTTGGAGGCGGACCTGAATACCATCTGGACCGAGATAAGATGCTGATAGGCAGAAAGAGTGAGGGAGACCAGCTTTTCCCTGAAATAGATCTGGGTGATGTCGACAATGCCACAGGTATCTCCAGGAAACATGCGCTGGTGGTGCGTGATGAGCTGCATACCTTTGTGGAGGATCTGGGAAGTGCCAACGGTACATTTGTCAATGAATCCAAGGTCGAAGAAGGCGTGCAGCATCCTGTCAACGATGGTGACACCATCCGCTTTGGAGGATACAGCATGGTGCTGCGGCTTATGAAATAGCTTTTAGTACTCTGTTGCCCTGAGAGTAGAAAGGAATAGCCCTTTTTGCCGAGAAATAATATGGATTGACATGTGTCAGAGGGGGAGAGCGATGGAAGATAAAATGATACTCTTTGCAGATAAATCAGAAGGAGCCCGGAAGAAGGCGACATCGTTTCTGAAGAAGCATGGCTTCGCAGTCGTTGCAGCAAAGGATGGAATGGAAGCCCTCCAGAAAACAATGACCGTTGCTCCTGATGCGCTTGTAGTTAATGCACATCTCCCGATTGTCAATGGCCCATATCTTTTACAGTTCATGAGACAGGATCCGCTCTTGAAGGATATTCCGGTTATGATTCTATCGGAAAAAGATGAACTGGAGAACTCTGATATCATTGAATGTGATACAGGCTCTGTTTTTACCGGCTCAACTTCTTCTGCTGATTTTCTTTCAGCAATAAAGGCAATGACTGTGCGCCGGAAACCCTCCAGAAAGCGTGAGGAGAAAAAAATGACAGGCTCGCAGAGCACTGCATATCTCCTGGAACGCTCATTTGATTACTTCAATGTCCGCTGTGACCGGGAAAACACCTTTGACAGCATCAGAAAAATAGGCCTGAAAGGTCTGGACTATGAAAAGACAGTGGAGAGCGTACTTTCTGCACTCTCAAAGATTATAGGCTTCGATTCGCTGGCTTTTTTTATCAATGACAGCACCAGAAGCACAATGATAGTCAAATGCACACGCCCTGTCAAGGAGGATTATATCGACAGACTCAAGTTTGTTATTCTGGAGCGTCTTGCCAGGAAAGGTGTTCATTTCGATGCAGGACAGCTCGATATAAAAGAGTTTAAAAGCAGCAGCGAAGGAGCGCCGGTATCGTCAGAAAACCTTCTCTTCATCGGTGATCCTGTATTAATTGATGAGCAGATCCGAGGCTTCACAGGTATCACCGTTTCCTCACAGAAAGAAAAAAAACAGATGGAGGAGCAGTCAGGCTATATCCGCACGCTTCTGCACCACGCATTTGTTGTAATAGAGACCTCTCATCTGCGTGATAACTATATGAGGCTCTCCACAACCGATTCCCTGACCGGCATTCATAATCGTCATCGCATTATTGAGACTCTGAAAAAAGAGTTGGTCAGAGCAAAGCGCTATTTCCTTGATCTCTCACTGGTTCTCTTCGATATTGATAACTTCAAGACTATCAACGATTTCTATGGATATCAGGTAGGTGATGTCATATTGCGTGATCTTGCCAGTGTTACCGCAGAAACCATGAGAAGCATTGATGAAGTGGGGCGATATGGCGGTGAGGAATTTCTGGTCATACTTCCTGAGACAAACCTCAAGAATGCCAGTATTGCCGGAAGCAGGATAAAAAATCGTGTCATGAATCACGTGTTCCCCGGTATTGCCAAGGATATCAAGATATCGCTCAGCATCGGCATCACAAGTTATCTTCGCGATGTTGATATCAGCGTAGATGATCTTCTCCGTAGAACCGATCAGTCGCTCTATGAGGCAAAAAAGAAAGGGAAGAACTGTGTCTATGTGATGAGCAAGTGAGAGAGAATGCCTCTCTTTCCCTCAGATGAACAGGGGGGAGGAAAAGTTGAGGGAGGTATTGAATTGTGTTGAATATCGTGGCACGGAAGTGCCAGCGTGGTGCTGAATTCAATGATTAGGAGGTTGGGGATATGGGATATACCCGGAAGGTTTTTGTGATGAGCCTTGTCATATTGACGCTCATCTGTCTGTTCCTTCCTGCAGTTGTTTATTCAGAGGAGCAGAGTGGAGAGGCTGGAACAAGGGACAAGGTTAAGGAAAATGTAGAAGCGCTGAAAAGTGCCAACTCTGTCACGAGGCAGGGGGCTGCGCTCAATCTGGGGAGACTGGGAGACAATTCTGCAGTATCACCTCTCATCGAAGCCACGCGGGATAGTGACTGGGATGTGCGTATCAATGCGGCGTGGGCGCTCGGTCAGCTTAAAGATCGGCGCGCTTCGGGCGCTCTGATGTCCCTGCTCTATGATAAGGTACCTGAGGTTCGCATGAACGCCTGTTTGGCTCTGGGAAGCATCGGTGACATATCGGCAGGCAATGCTCTGGTCAGAGCCCTCAAAGATGAGTCTCCGATAGTCAGGAAAGCAGCGGCGGCAGCAATCGGAGCTGTCAAATATCAGCTGGCCGGTCCGGATCTGATCATCGCGCTCAAAGACAGCGACCCCGATGTCCGCAACAATGCAGCCAGCGCATTAAACGCCATCAGCTACAAATCTACAGATGGGGAGATCATCAACGCTCTCAAGGATCCTGACAACCGCGTAAGGTCAAATGTGTCAGCCGATCTTGGAGCCACCGGCGATAAATCAATCAACCCGAATCTAATTGCGATGTTGAAAGACCCGGCACCTTCGGTGAGAAAGAGTGCCGCCATAGGGCTTGGCGAATTGAAGGATCCTGCATCAATCTCACCGCTGATAGCCGTTCTCGATGACAAAGATGAAAATGTCAGAAATGCCTCTGGTGAGTCGCTTGGGAAGATGGGCCCGGCAGCAGTCAAACCTCTTGTCGCGGCTCTTACAACTGGAAGTGCCAATGTTCAGATGGGCTCGGTACTCGCTCTTGCAAAGATCGGAAAGCCGTCAGTACCATCGCTGCTCGCTGCTGTCGATGGAGTCTCCAAGGAGCTGCAGCTCAGGATCATATGGGCTCTCGGCGAGATCAAGGATACTTCTGCGATTCCCAAGCTGCTCTCTTTCTTTACCAACACCGACCCTGAATACCCAAAGGCCGCTGCAGGTGCAATCGGGAAGATGGGAACCGCTGCGCTCGAGCCTCTCAAGGAAGCAATAAAGGACAGCGATCCTGCAATAAGGATGGGCGCGGCGATGGCATTGGGTTATATACAGGATCCTTCAGTCATTGATATCCTTATAGGTGTTCTTCAGGATCCTGACGAAAAAGTTCAGAAGGCTGCTTCTGAATCACTCGGAATGATGGGCGAAAAGGCATTGAAGCCGCTCATGGATATTGTCGGTACAGGTGATGATGCAACCCGGGTGGGCGCCATAAACGCCCTCTCTAAACTGGGAAAGCCCGCTGTCGATTCACTTCAGAAGGCGCTCAACGATCCAAATCCCAAAGTGCGCTCAAGCGCGGCTCTCGGCCTTGGTCAGATGGCTGAAAAGACAGCAACCGCTTCGCTTCTTCTGCTGCTGCAGGATGACAAGGATGAAACAGTCAAATTGTCTGCCGCCTGGGCACTTGGAGAAATAGGTGATGCATCGGTGGCGACATCGATGTCTACAGTCAAGATACGGGCCGCCGGCAAAAATGACAAAGCTCTTTTCGATGCCATTGAAAAGGCTCTCAAGAAGCTTGAGAGTCCAAAGAAATAGCTGACATTGCCTCAATATGATTATAAAGACTCCGGTGTATCGCCGGAGTCTTTATAACATGGATACGCCTGGCGCTTTTCCTCTGTTACTTCTGTGAACTCTGGGACTAAAGCATCAGGAGGCCCGGCGGCGTTGCTTCTCTATGCTTCCTGCAGACGTGCCGCTCTGAACTCTCCCGACAGACTGAGGCCTCAGCCTACATCTCTTCCAGAGTGGATATTCCCAGCAGTCCAAGGCCTTCTTTCATGACATGGGAGTAAAATTGAAGAAGGATCAGCCTGTTGTCCCGCTCTTTCTGTTCTTTGGAGGCCAGCACAGGCACCGTATTATAGAAGGTGGAGAACTGCACTGCCAGTTCATAAAGATAGCCTGCCAGGATATGAGGATAGCAGGTCTCTGCCGCTTCCTCCACTGTTTCAGGGAAACGCGCCAGCTTCTTGACAAGATTGACTTCCTCGTCGTGGAGGACCACGCCTTCGGTGGTGAAAGCCCTGGGCTCTGTCCCAGCCTTTCTGAGGATCGAGCGGGCTCTTGCATAGCTGTACTGAAGATATGGGCTTGAATTGCCTTCGAGGGATAGCATCTTGTCCCAGTCGAATGTCACTGTCTTCTTTCTATTCTGTGAAAGGTCGTGGTATTTGATGGCACCGAGGCCCACCACCTTAGACACTTCAGCCTTTCTCTCTTCGCTCCATTCCCTTCCTTCGATTATATGAGACGCCTCTTTTACCGCCTGATCGATCACATCTTCCAGGAAGATGACCCTCCCTTTTCTTGTGGCGATTTTTCCTTCCGGAAGCATGATAAGCCCGAAATAGACATGGTCACATCGGGTGGAGTGGCCCAGCAGCTCCAGCACCTTGAAGACCTGCCTGAAATAGAGCTGCTGCTCCTCGCCTACTGCATATATTATTCGCGATGGATTCCAACGTCTTATCCTGTAGATGGCGCACGCCAGATCGCGCGTGGCGTAAAGACTGGAGCCATCCCTCTTCTGGATCAGAAGAGGAGTGGTTATGCCGTAACTGTCGAGTCGGACAAGAAGCGTTCCTTCCTCATCACGCTCCAGCAGGCCTTTCTGGTCAAGCATATCTTTTATCTCGGACATCTTGTCGTTATAAAAGCTCTCGCCGAGAACCTCTTCGAAGGTGATCCCAAGCAGGCCATATACATGCTCAAACTCCTTCAGGCTGAGGTCGCGGATCCACTGCCAGAGCCTTACAGTCTCGGCATCGCCTTCCTCCAGCATCTTGAATGCTCTTCTGGCCTCTTCCTCGAGAGGATTGACCTCTTCGGAGCACTTCTCCTTCATCTCTCTGCTGACACGCTCGGCCTCTTCATGAAATCGAATGTATAGTGACAGGAGCTCCTGGATGGGGTTTGCCTCGATCGTCTCTCTGTTGCCCCAGTGCCGGTATGCATAGATGAGCTTGCCGAACTGTGTTCCCCAGTCTCCTATATGGTTGTCTCCTATCACCTCGTATCCTATGAAGCGCAGCAGATTACAGAGTGCGCTGCCTATGTTGGTGGAGCGCAGATGCCCTATTGAGAAAGGCTTGGCAATGTTCGGTGACGAGTAGTCTATTATGATCTGTTTTCCTGCTCCTTTGTCGCTTCTCCCATAGAAAGACCTCATGGACAGAAAGTCATGCACTGCGGCGTTGCAGAAGCTCTCCCGGTTGAAGAAGAAGTTCAGATATCCCCCTGAGGATTCGACTCGCTCGTATACAGATGATGATGAAAAGGAGATCTTTTCTGCAGATTCTCTCGATATCTCCATCGGATTCTTTCTCTGTGTTCTGGCCAGGGCGAAGCAGGGGAAGGCAAAGTCACCTGCTATGTTGGGAGGAGGGCATTTGATGTCATCTATGGTGATCTTTGTGCCCAGTGCTCCGGAGAGGGCCTCTGCAATTTCGAGCTTCGCTCTGTTCTGTGTATATTCTGGCATTGTATGTTTCCTTTCATGTATGAGTGCGGATTACTGCGCTCCTGAGTTTGATGCATTTCTCATCATTTTACGTGAAATGCCGGGCTTTGTAAAGTCCTCCGCTCTGCTCATAACATCGCATGTGTGGTTAAGGCAGTGGGGCAGGCGAAGACTGAAGATGGGAAAAGCTTCTTGACAATTTTTTTAAAATTATTATAATTTAATCTGTTTAACCGTCATATCCGACTCTCGGCCGATTTCTGAAGCGAAATGGCCAGACTGTGAATCTACAAAAGATAATACGCATTTATTCACTGGATGTGACTTTTGCACAGGAGGAATGTAAAATGCCTATATACTGCTATAAATGTGATCGATGTGGTGCACAGGTGGAGAAGATTCAGAAGTATGGAGAATGTTCTTCTGAAAAGTGTCCGGACTGCAGCGGCAGGATGGATCGTGTCATCGGCCCGGTGGCTGTGGTTTTTAAGGGAAGCGGTTTCCATGTGAATGATTATAAGAGCAGCGGGGTAAAGAGAGAAGCCAGGAAGGAAGATACAACAGGCGAAAAGACTGAGGTCAGTAAGACCGATGCACCCCCTGCTGCAGAGGCTGCGGCACCTCCAAAGGATGACGGTACAAAGAAGGAAAGCATCGCTTCCTCAAAATCCGAGACTGCAGCAGCAAAGACACCTGAAAAGAAAAAGGAAGTGGCATAGTAGAATTATTCTGTCAGCAATAAGACCGCAATCTGGCAGCAGCCAGGGAAGCGGCCTTTTTATTTCGTGTGGATTGAGATCCTGTGGTCATACCTGTTCAATGAACTTCAGCACAGCTTTCTTCTTGGTCTCAAGATAGTGGTCCATCTCGTCTCTGGTAGCAAACTTCCTGTTCTGCGCTTTCCATTCCTTCTTGCTTCTGGTGAGGCGGGAAAAAGTCTTTGCTCCGAAAAAGATGGAAGAGACAAGCGTTTTGGTCAGAAATTTGGATTTCTGATCCGGCTTCTCCTTGATAAAGATCTTTGCTACCACAGACTTGCTGTCGTAAAGATCCCACTTGTTCTTTTCTTTGTCAAATACCCATTCCATCGAGTCATCTCCACATCCTGGGAAACCTGCTGCGCTCCAGTCAGTGCGCAGATCTCTTCTGTGTATCATAAGAATACGTGTTCAGCGATAAAAATCCTCTTTCACCGGTACCATCGCTATCTTGGACTCACCGGCTGATTCCTTCTTTTCGATGGTTTTTCAGGCATGGCTGTTTGATCTGGTGCAGATGGATTCTGATATTCAGCATACCGAAATATTGCTGTTACTGCAATGATTGGAGGCCCTCTGTCGAACTGTTTACAAATCGTAAAAAATCTGGCCATATTTTGGAAATACCGGTAGTGCATAATATAACCAGGGACATATATAGAAGATCAATTAACCGGGATTGCGGGAGGAGATACAATGATAGAAAGACTGTACACGCTGCAGGGTCCTTCAGGTTTTTCCACAGACATGTTCCGTCGGCTATTCAAAGAGCGGGCTGGTGATTATGTGCGCCTTATGGGATGTCTCTCTTGTGCTTCAGGTTTTTCAAGTGTCTCCCTGCCCTCTCACCTCTACAGACCTGATGAAGGGCGCGCAGAGATGCCGCAGGCCGGCACCGTACCTTCTGTCCGTTTTGCTTCTCTTCTCTCCAGATATATGGAAGAAGAGCGCTTGAGATAGGGACGGCTATCTGAACTTCCGGTGTTCGAGCATCCGACTTCGTGATCTTTTCTGTCTACAGCGATGGCAGCGTGATACTCGATAATTGTGCAGGAGGCTGATACGGTGGCAAAGACAATTATTGCTGTAATTCTGATAGTTCTTGCTCTTGCATGCATGGGGTCCACTGTATATGAATTCTTTGCTGCATGTGGCCGGATCTCAATATGGTCGGGAGATGTAATTGGAGCCTGTGCCTTTCACGGAATCTGCATGATCGTTGCGGCTTTCCTGCTTTCCAGTTCTGCAGTTAAGAAAGAAAGCATCACTGTCTCTGAAGAAAACAAGCATTGAGGAGGACTGCATGTGGTACTGGTGGGCTCTGGGAATACTCTGCTGGCTGATGTCTGCTATCTGCATAATAAGCACCATAGTGGAGCTTAAAATCGGCAAGGTGTCTTTATCCGGGCCCAAGGCTGCCGATTTCTGGGGAGCAGTATTCTTTCACGGAATAACTGCCGTTCTTGCACTATGGCTGCTGGGGAAGGCAGTCTTTCACTGATTCTGCGACGTTCCCCGTTTTTCCAGCTGTGCCATCTCGAGAGTGAAATACTCTGCCAGATAGGGCTTAAGGCTTATGGAGAGCACATGGGCAGAGATGTCCAGGCTTTCAAATGAGCGCCCCATTATCACAAAGTCCCTTCTGGTGTCGCCGTGACGTTTCAGACATGGGAAGTAGGCGCAGGGAAGGAAAGCAGCCCTTATCAGCAGCTCCAGAGCCGCCACATCCGCGGCATCGACTATTACTTCCAGGTATGAGATGTGCTCACCCTGAATCATCATCGCCACATTGCGGTACAGCAGGGCCGGATCGACGGCCAGCTCCAGCCGTTCCTCAATTATTGTAGCAAAACGTTTCTCCGGATAGATTCCTGCAAAGATCAGCACTTTCTCATCAGGGTCGCAGATCAGTGTATTGGGCTCCTGGAATGGGTAGAAGTTGGTTGACAGGAGCCGGCGCTCTCCGAGGCGCCGGAATTTTCTCGCCACATAGCCGGAGGCTGTTATCATTTCGAGCAGAGGCATCTCCTCATAGATGCTCCTGGGGAGAATGGCTTTCTCTGCCAGCACAAGAGGAGGAATCTGCAGACGATTTCTTACGATCTCGTAAAAGGGAGCCACTTTTGGATGGAGGTGAAAGTTCAGATACCGCATATCTTCTAGCACGCCGGTGTGAAAGAATGCAGTGAGGTAGCTGAGCTCTCCTGCAGCACCGCTGATTGGAAAGAAGCCCAGGACGTGAAAGCCTGCCTCTTCGGTGAGCACCATATGTCTGGCAGAGAGACACCGGGAAGTGGTATATAAAACGTCAGCCTTTCCCGACGTTTCTGTGATGACATCTTCAAGAAGCGACTTTTCCAGATTCTCCCGCTCCTCTGTCTCACCATCGCTGTGCATCCGCTGGATCTTGCACATTCGCTGCTCGTTGTCATAGAGGAGCGATGTAAAGGCCGCAATGCTGCCATTCCGCTCAGCAACGAGCCAGAGCTCGGTATCACTGGTCAGGGAAGCTCTGAGATTCCGATAGTCGAGCATCAATGGGTCCTGCCATACACTGACAGCCCAGAGCTGATAGCTCTTCATCAGGTTAAAGGCGTCGCTCTCATCGGCGCGACGGAATGTCATTGCGCTCATGAGCCTTTCTTCTCTTTCCCTTCTCCATCGTCCTTCTTCCCGGCCAGCTCCGGCTCGAAGCGCGCCAGGCTGGCGAAATAGACGGCTACGAGCATGACGCCGCCGCCCTGTATAAGAGCCACACGAGATGGAAGAATAAGGTCTGCCATTACTCCGAAGAGAAAATAGGCAACTGGAAAGGTAAAGCTTATAAGGGCGTTCATTATGGCGAAGAAGCGTCCCTTGATGGATGGATCCACTACACACTGAAAGAGAGACACGAACTTTACATTGTTGACGCCCAGGAATATGCCTGCTATCACGAGCATGGCCATATAAAAGAGCTGATTGATTATCAGACCTGGGAGGAAAAGACCGAGGCCAAGCACGAAGAGGCAGATGGCGCCAAGTCTTATTGTGCCTTTTTCTGTGGAAAACAGGGAAGATGCGAATGAGCCGATAAGAAGGCCGATCCAGAGCGATGCCTCGAGCGCTCCCAGCACAGCCGCATCGGCGTGAAGAGTAAGCTTGGTATAGACAGGGAGGATTACGAGTGTGGGAGTGGCAAAGAAGTTTACGAAGCCGAAGCCGAGCAGCACTTTCTTCAGAGCAGGAAAGTCTTTCAGGATCGACCATCCCGATTTTCCCGAGAGAGTCTCTTCACCGGGCTGAGACGGAATGGCGTGGCGGAATCTGATGACCTGGTTCACTGCGGCCGAGATGAGGTAGCTTGCGGCATTCAGATAGATCACCGCAGGGATGCCGATCTTCGAGATAAGGACGGCGCCTGCCACGGCGCCTCCAAAGCTGGCCAGATACTGCGTCGACGACTGGAAGGCCACTGCGCTTTCTATGTCATTTTCGTCGACGAGTTCGGCAACGGCCTTGTTTATTGTGGGATTAAAGAACGCCTCTGTCACTGCCACCAGCAGACCTGCCAGATATACAGCAGGAACCGTAAGGAGAGATCTCTGGAGAGCCCATCCGATGATTGCCACTATTACGAATGCGGCGGCATCGCTTGCCACGAGAACGCGCTTGCTGCTGGTGCGGTCTACAACAGATCCGATCCACTTGACAAGCACGATGGATGGGATGACGCCCATGACAAGAAAGAGGCCGAGCTCTTTGCCGCCGCCACCCGGCACGACAGAAAGAATCCACCAGACTATGGCTATCTGGTACATCCTGGTGCCTGCCTGGGACAGGCACTGGCCAATCCAGAGAAGCAGAAAATCTTTATTTCTGAATATTACCGGATTTTTAGATACGCTCATCTTTGACCCTCTTCAGCTTTCCGCTCACCGGGTGACGTGGCAGCGACCCAGGCTCATGTAGCTCCACATCCATTGCCACTATAGCACCTGTCTCGAGGCGGTATCTGATAATCTCAATCCGCTCCGTCACAGTCCGTCTGACGAGCTCTGCAAATTCTCCATCCCGGTGTTCACTCTCGACTCTGAGGATCAGGCATTCCCCTTCCTCTCTGTTCTGTGCCACCAGCTGTATCGCCGTGACAGGGTGATCTTTAAGAGAAGCGGCAATATCCCGGTGCCGGATGTTGACGAGCCCTAATACGATAATGTCATCAGCCCTGCCGAGGTATTCGATTTTCCGGCACGTTCTGCCGCATCTGCACTCTCCAGGTACTATTCTGCCTTCGTCTCCTATCTCATATCTGATGAGGGGAAAGTTGTGCTTGAGAAGGCTTGTTATCAAGATTCTCCCTTCCCTGCCGTCCGGAACGGGGCTGCCGTGCTCATCAACGATCTCCATGTAGTTGAAGTCATCGACTGTATGATGCATTGCTCCTTTCATGCTCCGGCACTGCCAGCCTATCTGCCCGCCGTCGTTGGCGCCGATAATGGACGAGATGGAGGAGACACCAAGCTCCTCTTTCAGCCAGATATAATCACTTTCGCTCATCGGAGAACCTGCAAAGACTATCTTTTCAATGGTAAAAGAGGGATCTTGCTTCCTGATTCTTCTAAGCATCGGCACTATTGTCGTGGGTATACCCATCAATGCATTGAGAGAGAACTTCCTGCACGTGTCCATAAATGTCTCGTCTTTCACTTCGCTCCCAAAGGCGAAGGAGGTGGCACCGAGCCTGCAGGCGATGTGGTCAAAGGAGACGAAGCTTCCGTACATATTTCCGGCTATGAAGCAGTTGGCAAGCCTGTCGCCTCTCCGCAGACCTGCTCCTCTGAAGATACGGACAGCGTTTTCTATCATCCGATCCCAGTCGTGTCCGTCATAGATTGAGTATGTCGGCTCGCCGGTTGAACCGCCACTTCGCGACACGTAGCCTCCCGGAAAGGGACCGGTGCCCATGGAATATCCAGATGGCGGCATATACCGCTCCATCTCATCTCTAGAAAAGGGCGGAAGCTTTGGAAGGTCTGCAACCGTATCGATGGTGATGCCCTGGAGGCGCTCCCGGTAGAACTCTGAGCGCCTGGCGTAATCTATCAGGCGTCGGAGTCGTTCGTTGATCAGCTCGAGTCTCTTTTCCGGCTCTGCAAAGTCAACAGGCTCATAGTCCTCACTGAATCTCTGTGAGCGGGAAAAGACGATGTTCACGAACTGGGGGATGTCATATCCGCCGTCGTGGGGGTCGTCGATCTCTCCACTTTCCATCTGCCCTATATCCATTATTCTCAGGAGTCCGGCTCTGGCCAGCTTTTCTTCCATTGTCATGCGCTCTTTCAATGAAGCTGCAAGCCCTGCAGTCTGAAGATAGCCTCGGAGTGCCTCCATTGAGGGAAGGATCAGAGAGATATCATTGTAGGGAATCACCTTTATGGTGCGGTGAAGCGGCGATGTCTCTATGGCGGGGTCATGATCTAGAATGACTGTCCAGTCCAGGTTTTCCGGAGACTCTCTGAGGAGCCCCTTCCCCCTCGCCTCAGCAAGCTCGAAGACTGTTCGGAGCTTTCTGATCTCGACTGCAGATTCAAAATCGATCTCACCGCAGGGGAGCTCCTCTGCCTTATCTTTCAGCGCCTCTGCCAGTGCCCCGGTTAGCTCTTCCGCCTCTTCCTGCCCTTCCACATAGATGAGCTGGGGCGCGGTGCAGGCGTTCTGATCCCATATGCTTATCTCGTCTGAAAGTGATTTTGAGAGCTCTTTGATGCCCAGCTCTTTCATGCCGCTTTTCGTCACTATTGACAGAGAGAGCCGGGGGCCGAATACGATCAGGCGGGTCCGGGCTGGAAGGTCGTTTCTGAGAGCCTTGACAGCTTCCTCACCTCCCCAGACGACTATGCCATCCACCGATTTCTTAAGAGCATCGAGAACTGCATGATCCCGGGAAGAAAAGTCCAGCACTGCGATTGAGCGGGAGACTACGCCGTCAGTGTCGCATTCCACAATGCTTTTAACAAGTGCGGGAAGGAAGAGCCGCTCTTCCGATGACATCTTGAAGATGTTGACGTTACCGGTAATGAGACCGGCTGCAAGTGAGCCTGCCGCCACGACAAAGACATTCCCTGACAGGATATGAAGCACCGTGCCAAGCGGATGCCACGAGCAGGCTGTGCTGTGCTCACAGTCATAGCGCCAGAATGCGCCTTTTGTTATGCCTCTGAGCTCTGTCCTGAGCTTCCGTTCCAGGAGATCGCCGTCGAAGAGGATAGAGAGCTCTTGAAAGCCTTTCTTAATCATTTCAGGAGAAAAGCCTGTCAATTCAGGGAGGATGTTCTCGAGCTCAAGCCGAGGCTTGTAATTTTCGTCGCACCACAGAGCTTTCAGTCGCTCCAGCAGGCGCAGTACCTTGTCTGTGGGGTAGCGAGCCATCTCTTCCCGCCTCTTTTCAGCAGTCCTGAGCAGCTCCGCCACATCATCAGCGGTCAGGGGAGCGCCGTCGCTCCATGTTCCGAATTCATATCGCATTGTTATTCCTTCCTTTTCACAATCTCGCCTGCATGAATTGCGCAGCCCTTGTGTTTCACCAGACCGCCGCGCCCCAGCAGCGTAAAGGTAGGTGACTTCCATCCGCAGGGGCATTCTTCAATATCGATGCGCCCCACATCTGTAGTGAGCAGAGCGAGTGTAGGCATCATCGCATTGAAGGGTGTTATGAGCTCCAGCAGCCCGGCTTCTCCGGGCGGCAGCAGCTCCATCGTGACAGGATTGCGTATCAGTATCCGGTTGTAAACCGGTATGTGAAATCTATGAAGACGGCATTCAACATAAGGAGCACTGTGCTCAGCCAGACCATATCCGTCGCGCATCTGTGCCTCATCCATGCCTAAAACTCTCGATGCGAGAGCCCTGAACTCCTCCCTTGTGACTGATTTGTTTTCTGCAGTCTTCCATCCGCCTCCGGTCAGCAGAAAACTCCCTGGTGGAAGGGCTTCGATGTGCTCAAATTCCCTGTCCAGCACCTCCAGCATCTCGAATATGAACCTGGTGATCCCTGAGATCCGGACAGACTTCCCTTCCTCAACATAGCTCCTGAGTGTTTCAATGGCCTCATTGACTTTAAACTCCCACTGAGCCCTGCTGTTTTTTCTTATGGCGTAAAAAGTCCGGCAGGCAGGTGCAAACTGCTGCTCGTTCCTCACAGAGAAGGCAATGCCGAGATCCTGAGCCTCATCAGGGTCATAGACCATCTGCAGATAGTTGGCTGGCTTTTCCGATACCAGTCCTTCCTGAATCCACAGAAGGCGCAGCATGGCCTGCACCCTGTCCAGGCTTTCCCTGTCAAACCAGACCTGTGTTTTCTGGCCTCTGGTGCCGGAAGAGGTAAGGATCAGGTGGGCTCTATCCTCCGGGAGAGATAGCAGGAGATGATACTTCATGGCAGTGACACCCAGCGGGGGGATTCGCTTCAGGTCAGCTTCTGTTTCGATTGAATCGGGATCGAAGTTATATTTACCATAGAGCCATTTTATCTCAGGACAGTGGTCGCGGTGAAAAACAGCCATCTCACGGCAGGCTTTAACCATCAGGTCGCATTTGGGCTCAGTGTAATCAAGAGGATCCCTGATGGTGCAGATGTCATCATTATATGGAAATTCGGTCATACTGAATGATTCCTTTCATAGTCTTCCTGTATCACCGCAGCCAGTGCCTGAGCCTGCTCTGTATACAGCTTTATCTCGCTGAAATCCACCTTTGCAGATGCCAGAGCCTGGAAGCGGAATGCGAGCCGGGACGAGTGATGATATGGCACGAATCCTGCAATGAAGAAGCCCTGCTCTGCCAGCATGTCATAGAGTGTTCCCAGTCCGAACTGGTCGAGGGGAACTTCGACAGCCGCATACTGATAGCCTTCCTTCTTCAGTTCCCGCCAGTCCTTGATAATGTTGTCGGCTGCGGTGAGCCCTGAATCTTCAAGATCGAAAAGTACCGAAGCCTGAAGGGGCTCGCAGTTCATCCGGTAGGAGCCTCCTTCCTCCAGAAGGTTGAAGCGCGGTGCAGGGCTCCACGTGATGTTCAGGGGCTTGAGCAGGAAGCCTGTCATCTCGCCCAGATTGTTGGGAAGGATCACCTCTTCCTCGAAAGGCTTCGGGGTTTTGGGAATGACAGAGTAAAGAATGGAAAAACGGTTGCTCTCGTGAGGATCTTCTCCTATTCCCAGCTCTTCCAGCTTTGCCTGTGTCTCGATCCCCTGGCATCCGACATAGAGCGCCACTTCGCAGGGATTATACTCAGACACCAGCTTCTGGCTCAGCACGTGGTTCGTGACAAAGTCGAAGAAGCAGTATTGCATCGGGATTGTGTCTGAGATCTCCATGATTCTTCTGAGCAGCTTTCTGAAGAGGCCTCTTCCCTTGACAGTTGGGTCGGTCAGGCCAAGGCATGGCTCATAGACCGGCGGATTGTCGTTCCAGCGCTTCAGGCCCAGATGCCCCACCAGCCTTCCGTCCCTCAGGGCGGCAGCCACAGAGATGAGATCCCCTTTCTTTATCATTCTCTGCATCTTTTCCGGGAAGTACACCACCTCATTGATATAGTTGTATTCATAGACGTGGTAAAAAAGCTGGCTCAGTGCCCCTTCCTCACCTTCCATGAGGGGGCGTACCGTGATCTCATCATCTACGATTTCGCCCTCTACCTGCTCTGCTGCAGCCGATTGCTTCGGTAACGCACCTCTGCCGAGATTCATTCTGAGAGATACTACCTGCCCCTGTCTTCCTCTGTTCTGCACTGATATCTTCTCAAAGAACGGTGATGCTCCCTTCCCCTGAGACAGCTCCATGCCTAGCCGCGCCGTATCGCTGCCTATCAGAGGCAGCCCCCTGTTGAATATCTCCACTGTCATGGTGCCTGTTGTCTCGCTGAGGGCAAGCCGGAGCTGATGCCGGGATTTGCTCAGACTGTAACTGCCAATCACCATCGAGAGCGCTCGTGATGCCTTCTCTCTGAGTGCATCGAGTCTCCTCTCGTCGGCACCCAGACTCCTTGAATATGAAATGATGAAGTCGAGGGCAGGTCCGATAAGGGAACCGTGGGGAGGGATCATCAGATGCGATTTTTCCTCTTCTGCCATCGCTCTCACCTCCGGTCATGTTGTAATGGTGCAGCGTCTGGTGCTTCATTGAAGGACTGATTTGTTATGGAATGTTCTGATATTATATACCTGTAAAACTGTTTGTCAAGATAAACATGTACATTGAATAAACATTTAACAGTCTGCAGCGTTCCGGAGGCTGGCAGCAGTCAGCAGGCCTGTACAGGGATCGATCATCTCCCAGGCTGTTTTTCTCTGAAGCAGAAGAAGGAATCAGAAAGCCTTTCCGCAGAATGAATTCCTGTGAGTCACAGAAAGTTCTTCGATCATCATGCTCCTCGATGGGATGAAATGTGCCGGCACGACAGAGTGCGACTTGCCAGGATCGCCGCGGCTCTTGACCTCTTTCCCGGGGCAAGAATACTCGATGTCGGATGCGGAACAGGTGTCTTTACCATATTTCTGCTGGAGGAGTTTACGGAGCCTCTTGAGATAGTCTGCGCCGATTTCTCGGAAAAAATGCTGGAAGTAGCCAGGAAAAAGCTTTCGAGACGGCAGGAGATCTCTTTCTGCTGCCTGGATGTCACTAACGAACCTTTTCCTGGCAATGCTTTTGACAGGATAATTTGTTATTCGTGCTTTCCCCATCTCATAGATAAAAAAGCGGCCCTTTCCAACTTCAGGAGCCATCTAGCTGCCAATGGGCTACTGGTTATTGCTCACTCTGAGAACTATAAGAAAATAAACGATTTTCACAGCCGGTGCGATGGTCCGGTGTGCCACGATATACTTCCTGACCCTGCCGGGATGAAAAAGATGCTGGAAGATTCGGATTTCTCATCTGTCACGATAACTGATGAGCCTGATATATATATAGTTAAGGCAGGAAAAGGGAGAGCACGGTAACATATAACAGGCTGCAGCATATCAAAATGGGGATTCAGCTGGGAGAACGCATATTCCTTTTTCAGTGAAAGCCTTATGCTGTATATGAATAGAAAGGTGGTAACATGAACAGACGAATACTTTTTCCAACAGTTGTATTTGCTTTTATTGCTTTTGTGGTGCTGTCTGACTGTGCTCGGGCTGAAGAGGGCATGTGGACGTTTGACAACCTTCCTCTTAAAGCTCTTAAAACAGTCTATTCTTTCGAGCCTTCCAGGGAATGGACAGACCATGTCCGGCTTTCAAGCATCAAGTTTAAAAATGGATCAGGAGCCTTCATCAGCAGCAATGGCCTTGCGATCACAAATCAACACGTTGTAAGGGGAGAGCTTCAAAAGATTTCCACACCGGAAAAAGACTATGTTAAGAACGGCTTCTATGCCTCCTCGATGGATCGGGAGATCAGATGCCCTGACATGGAGCTTCTTGTACTTGAGGGATTTCATGAGGTGACTGAAAGGCTGTTAAAGGTGTCGCAGAATCTCAGGCCCAGGGAAGCTGCTGCAGCAAGGAAGAAGGAAATTGCTTCGATGGAGAAGGAGCATTTTGATAAGACAGGCAATAAGGCTGAGGTAGTGACGCTTTACCACGGAGGCGAATACTGGCTCTATTCCTACAGGATTTACAAAGATGTTCGCCTCGTCTTTGCCCCTGAGAACCAGGCTGCCCATTTCGGAAGGAGCTTTGACAACTTCACATATCCCCGCTATGCGCTTGATTTTACCATATTCCGCGTCTATGACCAGGGGAAGCCGGCGGTGATAAAGGACTTTTTTCCTGTCAATCCCGGAGGAGTCAAAGAAGGTGAGCTTATATTCACCATCGGACATCCAGGGACTACGTCGCGCCAGCTTACCGTATCACAGGTGCTGTTTTTGAGAGATGTTTATTATCCTGCGGCGCTCGAGCACACCCGCCGGGCCATCAGAGTGCTGGAAGATTACTCAAAGAAGGGGGGCGAGCAGCGCAGGCAGGCCTTTGCGCAGATAAGCTCCCTGGAAAACAGCCTGAAGAGGGCTGAAGGTGAATATCCCGGCATTACCAGCGAGCATACCATCCATAACTTCCGGAAGCAGGAGAAAGCTATCAGAGATGACCTGGAGCGAAAGTCTGAGCTGCTGAAGGCAACAGGCGATCCATGGGGCGCAATTGCAGAGATAACCGCAAGGTATCAGGAGCGCTTCAAGCCTGTCTACTACCTTTTCAAGGAGAACAGAATGTTGAGTCAGGCTCTCCAGCTAGTCATGCTGGCCGAGGAGGCAAAGAAACCCGACAGTGAGAGGCTCGCAGCCTATAGAAGCTCAAAGCTGCCTGCCCTGAAGAATGAGCTCCTGTCAAAGGCGCCGGTTTACCGGGACCTGGAAGAAGCGCAGCTGGCAGACTACCTGGAAGAAGTTAAGGAATATGTCGGGAAGGAGCATCCCTATGTCGCGCTGCTGCTGGCGAATCAGACACCGGAGAGCAGGGCGCGGGAGCTCATTAAAGGAACGACGCTGGACAGGACGGAGGCCAGGAGGGAGCTGTTAGAAGGCGGCGCGGACGCAATCAGGAACTCACAGGACGCTCTGATTGTTCTGGCCAGGCAGCTTGCCCTTCTCAGGCGGGAAATGATACAGTGGGGCGAGGATAATTACACAGAGCCTCTGGCTCGCCAGCATGAGCTGCTCGCCAATGCCCGCTTTGCTCTATACGGCAAAAGCGTATATCCAGATGGCACCAGCACGCTCAGGATGGCATACGGCACGGTAAAAGGTTTCCCTTACAACGGCACGCTCTGTCCCCCTGTTACCACTTTCTTCGGAATGTATGACCGCTATTACAGCTTCTTTGACAAAGATGGAGACTGGTCATTGCCGACCGGGCTGATTAAAAAGCAGGGGGCTCTCAGGCTCAAAACACAGCTCAATTTTGCCAACACAAGTGATACGACAGGCGGCAACTCCGGCTCGCCGGTGATTAACAGGAAAGGTGAGATCGTAGGGCTCAACTTCGACAGCAACCTGGAAGGTCAGTTAGGGCGCTACATGTACCATTACGAGACGAAGCGCGCGATCGCGGTGAGCATGGCAGCAATACTGGAGGTGCTGCGCTCAGTCTACGGAGCGGGCAGGCTAGCAGATGAGCTGACTGGAGAGTTGCAGGGAAGATAGCCAATGAAAAACTGATCAGGGGCTTCACGATGGCTTAATATTAATGTCATACTCACCAGCATAACAAACTGCAGCATTCTAAATTGCGAAATGAGCATTGATAGATAGTTCCAGAAGCTCTGATAGTGCAATTTATAATGCGCGTTTGTATAAAATTTCCGCCATGAAAAAAAGGCAGAAATTTTGATTACCTCATCTTCAGCTGCTCCTGATGGCCAGGACAGGTGTCGTCAATCATGCTGGTGAGTATAGCATCATGAAACAGCGGTCCGGCACGATCTTCCATCTGTCTGCCTGATTATCCCGCCGAGGCCATCATTCATTATATTAAAAGAAGATTTTCAGCCTGAGCCTGCTTTTATCCAAGCCGGTCAATATTCCTGCAGAGTTATCTTCAGCTGTTCCACGCCATGTAAAGGATTACTTAATATTCACAGATGAAAAAGGCATGGGCGACGGCATTAATTACGATTTGCATCGTATTCGCCCTCATCATGGCAGGCTGCGGCGGCGGTGGGGCGGTGGAGGAGGAGGTGGTGGCGGCTTTGATATCCCGCCCACGGCTAGTCCCTCGCCTGCTTCCGATGGCGGCGCTGAAACACCTGTGGCGACCAGGCTCGGCTTCACTGTTCATCCATCTGATGTGACTGCAGGAGATGCGATGGCCTCTGCAGTTAAAGTAGCCGTTCAGGATGCATCAGGGAACACAGTGACGACAGCGACTGATAGCATTACTGTTGTCCTCGATCCAAATGATACCGGAGCAGTCCTTTCCGGCAATGTTACAAAGCCTGCAGTTAACGGTGTGGCCACATTCGATGATCTGAGTCTCAATAGAGCAGGTAATTGATATATACTGGGCGCCACATTGACTGCGGCTTCCAGCGGTACCTTCATCACTGCAACAGCCAATAACGGTATTGCCATCTTTGACAGCGCAAACTTCGACTAGGTAGGGAGCTACACGCTGGGGGCATCCTTTGCGGGAAACTCTTCGAATGCGGTGAGCAATGCCTTTGCAGTAACACACAGTACGGTGAAGGAGCTTGTATTTACTGTAAATCCTACTGCAACTGTGGATAATGGTGTGGCAATCACCCCATCGGTAAAAGCGGAGATTCGTGATCAGTATGAAAACCTGGTAAACGACGGAGCTGAAAGCACTGCTGCAGTGTCTCTGGCTATAAACAACGGTGGAACACTGAGCGGTAATTCAGTGAGTGCTGTGAGCGGCGTGGCCACTTTCACGGCTCTTGCAGTGACATCCACAGGTACCGGCTATATCCTGACTGCATCTTCAGGAAGCTGGACACAGGGGACGAGCAGCTCTTTCAACGTGACAGGACATGTTATTTCATCTGTAACCTGCTTTTGTTCCGGCCCCTCCAACACGGATTGTATGAAGACAGTTGCTACACCCAACGGCGATGCAGGGACGAAAGTGGTGATTGCAGGCACAGGCTTCGGAGCCGCGCAGGGAACGGTAACGTTCAATGCCCTACAGGCTCGGAAAAGGCGGCATCACTCTATGGCGGGGGATGGACCAATACTGGTATTGAGTGTGTGGTTCCTTCAATCGGCAATAGCCACGCAGATTTGAACATAGGTACAGGTATCGTGAAAGTGACAAAATCGAGTGGAGCATCTATTCAAAACACTTTCATAATCTGCCATGACATTCGTGCCTGCAGGTAAGCAGGGAGGTGGCTCGATAAGCGATCTCTATATGGGTGAATGTGAGGTGACGAATGCAGAGTTCAGGCTGTTCATGAATGAAGCCCCTGGATTCACTCACAGCAGTGCCTGGTACACAACGCCTTCCACACCGGCATATGAAAATCTCCCGGCAGAGTCGGTGAGCTGGTATGAAGCGGTGCAGTACTGCAACTGGAAGACGGTGAATACACCTGGTCTGACTTCCGGTGACTGTGCTTATACTCCCAAGACATATAATCAGCCTGCTTACACATATGTGGCAGGAAAGAAAGGTTACCGTCTTGCCAATAATGCAGGCACAACAGGACAGAGTGAATGGGAGTATGCCTGCAGAGCCGGCACCACAACGGATTACTACTGGGGCGAAGATTGCATCCCTGTTGACGGTATGCCTGCGAATATAGATCTTTTCTGCTGGTATCTCTGCAACTGCTGGCCCGGCCCGGGAGGTAATGGTGTCCAGATTGCAGGTCAGAAGATTCCCAATGCCTGGGGACTCTATGATATGAGTGGAAATGTTATGGAATGGTGCAATGATGAAGATGGAGCTCTCCGCGTTGTGCGAGGCGGGAGCTGGAATGACAGCGATCCTGGTTTCTGCCGGTCCGTTTACTTCAGTACCTGCAGTGTATCAACTCCTCACGACTATACGGGCTTCCGCCTCGTGAGGACCAAATAACCTTCGTAATAGACGTGCCATTACCTTCCGAACGCTCATTTTTAGGTCCTGGCTCAAATCTGTCTGAACAGCGGAACTCGTCTACCGGGATGTGCTCCAGGTTATCCCGCCTGTTTTTGGAGCTCTCTCCGGATTGTCATCCTCATTGCCTGAAGGAGAACTCCATCTGGTATGTAAATAGATTCTTAAAGATTTGTCAGCTGAGGGATGCCATTGACGGCTTGATTGAAAAACGTTAATGAAGCTGGAGTCAGGTGGAAGGAGAGAGAATGCGGTGTTTTGATGCAGTCGGGCTTGGACAGTGCTCCCTCGACCATATCTGCTGTGTGAGCCGGTACCCGGATGCTGATGTGAAATGTGAGGTTTCTGAGTTTTCGGTGCTGGGAGGGGGGGCTGTGGCAACAGCCATGGTGACTCTTCAGCGGCTGGGATTGAAGACTTCTTTTCTTGGAAAGATCGGCACCGATACTGCAGGGGCAGCCATTGCAGAGGGCCTCGAGGAAGAGGGCGTTGACATTTCATCTCTTGTCAGAGCGCAGGGCAGGACTTCACAGACAGCCTTCATCGTCGTGGAGGAGCGAAAAGCAACGCGCACGATCTTCTGGACCAGCGGGACTGCCTTTCCCATTTCTCCAGGTGAGGTGGATCTATCTGTCATAGGCAATGCCCGGTTTCTGCATCTCGATGCGCTCAATATAGAGGTTTCGCTTAAAGCTGCAGAATATGCCGGGAAGATCTCAATCCCGACCATGGTTGATACCGGAACTTTCCGGAAGGAGACAGTGCCTCTTCTGCCGCTGCTGGACTATGTGGTGGTGGGGCAGGGCTTTGCAAGGGGCTTTGCAGGAACTGATGACATTGAGCAGTCTCTACGCGCCATGGCTCAATATGGCGCTAAGATGGTGTGCATCACGCTGGGAGAAAAAGGCTCTGCTGCCTTTGTTAACGGCAGGGTCTATCATCAGAAGGCCTTCCCTGTCAATGTGGTGGACACGACCGGATGTGGAGATGCCTTCCACGGAGGCCTGATCTACGGCATACTTCAAGAGTGGCCTGCAGAGCGGCAGCTTGAATTCGCTTCGGCAGTGGCAGCCTTGAAGTGCAGAGCGATGGGGGGAAGGGCAGGCCTTCCCACCGTTTCTGAGGTGGAAGAATTTCTGAGAGAAAAACGGGGAGAATCATGAGGATTCTTGTTGACGCAGATTCCTGTCCTGTGAGAGAGATTGTCGTACAGGTGGCGAAAGCCTATGGAATACCTGTACTGATGTGCATCGACACATGTCACGTCATCGATGATGGATACTCGGAAGTGGTGACTGTCGACAAGGGGCGGGATTCTGTCGATATTGCCCTGATTAACAGAACCCAGGCAGGAGATATCGTCATCACCGGCGATTATGGCGTTGCCGCGCTGGCCCTCTCCAAAGGGGCGGTTCCTGTCGGCCCCAGCGGCCACGTCTTCGATTCCGCCAATATCGACCGGCATCTCTTCGAGCGCCATATCTTCGCGAAGGTGCGCCGGGGCGGAGGAAGAGGCATAAACCCCAAAGCCCGCAAAAAAGAGGACGATCGCCGCTTCGAAGACGCACTGACAAAAATAGTGACAGACTCCAATATTAACAAAACGGTAACATAAACCGGCCAGAAACCAGAGACTCTGGCCGGTTCTACAGCTTTCAACACAATGCCCTTCTGTCAGTTCACCTGGAAAGGCTTCCAGAAAAGCATTATGCACCACAGAAGGAAAACTATGCAGAGGGAAGCGCCGACAACCACTTTTCTTCTGCCAGGAACCACTCCCATGATGAGCAGCGGAACATCGTGCCGCACCATCAGCCTTATGGTGGCAAAGATGAGGCTGATCAGGAAGGGCGCAATGGGGAAGAAATTCTCCCTCCAGTAAAAGAAGCTCATCAACACAACGCATGTAATGTCGGCGATGTAATCGATCTTCCTGTAGAGAAGGTGATAGTTGAGTATCATCAGTACAACTGTTGCTGCTGCGATAATCAAAACAGAGCTTGACGGAAACTGAGCATCAGATCCCCCATCCCGTGCATGGACAGGCACAGTAAAGAGAACAACAAGAAGAAATATGATGCAGAAAGCTCTGAACACTGCTATTTCCTCAGCGTATAGGAGGGGCGAGGAATGACTCCCGATTGAAGTCCTTCATCACATTGTCTCCCTGCACAAACACATTAAGAGGGCCGTCCCATCCATACCTGTGATAATGATCGACCCATTCAGACCAGCTCAATGAATTATTCCACTTTGAAGGAGCTGCATTTTTTCTCTTGTCACAGAAATACCTGGCCAGATTCTGCCAAGTTCATCCGGGCTCATGGTGAGCTGCTCTCTGAAATTTGTTTCTTTCAGAACGCCGTCTCTGCCTGCTTTGTCTTTATAGATCATTGTTTTTTCAAGAGCCTGCTGCAGCTGCTTTTTCTGATTTACTGACTTTTTTTCTTCGCTCCCGAATAAACCCTTTGCATTTGAAAGATCGTACAATGGTTTTTCAGCGGCATTCCGGCCTGAAGGTCCGTTGGTAAAAAAGGTATCTCCCTCGTTTCTGCCCATTCCAGCCAGAGGAGATGCTCCGGTGTCTTTCAGATCCGGCAGATCAATCAGAGATCTGAGCTGACTTATATGACCGGATGTTTTGTTATGAAAGCCGTGTGCGTCCTGGCATTGCTGCGGTGATAGACTCTCAATGGGTATGAGTCCCTCTTCCTCGAGTCTGGTTATGTCTATGTTTCTCTGTAATAAAGTATCAATGCTTTCGTGTGATGATATTTTCAGTTCTGAAACAGGAGAAAACATCGTAAACAATTCAGTTAATTGTTTCATAATCTCCTCCTTGTGTTATGAATTAAAATTCTGTTAATATAGATACTATCACTTTTCTGTCAGTAATAATAGAAAGAAATGTTTAAAATATGTAAATAAAACATTGCAAATGTATGACAATAAAGTCACAAAGTTATGACAAACTGTTGCGAGCGGCGAAAAAGCCTTCACAATGCGGCCTTATTCAGGAATTCATCAAGTATGACCTGAGAAGATCTGACGGTCTGTGTTGAGTCATCATGACCGGCCGGATCCGGAGAAGGGCAGCACGATATGCTGACCTCGGCTCTCAGCTGTTTATTGGTCTTTCTCCCCTGTGACGCTGAAATGGTCATCCTCATACTGAAGTGCCTGATGGATCAGCTTCTGAAGCTCTGCTGTCTTTTCATCCCCCTTGCACTTTGCTGCCTTTGAAAGGATTTTCCGGTAGTCTGGATTCTCAGGATCGAGCTCTACAGCTTCTTTTGCAGCGAGATATCCCTGAAAGAACGCTTCACGCTTAATATATAGCTCTGCCGCTCTCTTGAGGCATTCAGCTGCTTTCTCATGAAGACCAAGTGTCCTGAAGTGCTCGGCAAGCAAAGTCAATACCATTGGGTTATGCACTCCCTGGGCAAGTATCGTGTCCAGGGTTTCCAGAGCTTTCTTCTCATTTCCGGACATGAGAGAGAGAAGACCTGAGCTGATTCCTGGTGAATTATCGATCATATTCGCCGCATCTTTCGCTTCAGCGCTGCCGGGATTGTCGGAGAGAGCCTTTTCGATATGTGCACGCGCTTCATCTCTCCTGCCCTGTCGCAGGAGCAGAAAGGTGCAGCGTATGTGCATATTTGCCGCTTCCTTAAGCCTTCCCAGGCATTCATTGCATCGGGCTGCCATATCAAAGTTGGTGACGCTGTGCTCATCTTGTTCACAGGCTTTCAGAATCTGCTCGAGAGCTTCAGCATAATGCTTTTCCACAAAGCTGTTATAGGCGTCGAGATACAGTATGCGCCCCCTGATGGAGGCCTTTCTTTCCAGATATTTTCTGATGTCGGAGCAGTTGAGGAGAGGGGCGTCTTTCTTTTTGTGATAAAGGAGAATATAGCAGGGCAGGTCTCTTGAGGGACTGGTAACAGCTCTGCCTTCGAAAGCCATCGCGGTAGAGCCTCCGCCGTCCAGATTTATGGCGTGCCAGGCTCTGAGGGCTGTCACTATATGCAGAAACTTCTCCATTGTAATGTTCCTGGAGACAGTAATAAGCAGAAGCTCTCCCTTCCTTGTCAACGCCAGCGCGGAGCGTCTCGCGGGCCTGTACAGTGAAGAGCTTGTGAATCCTTCTAGGCAGGGATGAAAGAAGGGCCTTCCGTTGAAAACAAGTGTTGGACCGCAGCGCACTCCCCAGGCGACGCTGCTCCACTCCATCTTTCGGGCTCTCAGGCCTGCAGTCAGATGGTGGTGCAGATTCCCTTTCATATCCATCAGCAGAGAAGAACCAAGCTCCCCATCGCTCAGCAGCGCACCGTTTTTTGCAGTGGCGCATACAACTCTGCCGGTCTCCATGTCGAAAAAGGGGCCGTTTATCGCCGCGGCAGGCTCATAAAGCGTCATCATGTCTTCCAGGGACATGGCAGGGTAGTTTTCAGCCGATTCCAGGTATCCGGGGGCAAAGGCCGGAGTAATGTAGAGCTCTTTGTCACCTGGATCCGCTCTGATGACATTGACAGAGATGCCGTCCACAAGCAGCTTTTCAATGGAAAGAGGCCCGGCCTGCGCACTGTTAAATGTCAAGATGACAAGAATTATGAGCAAAAAGTATCTCACAATAAATACCAGCTTATACCAATAGATTTTGTTACTGCTCTCCAGGACCACATGTGCATCCAGGAGAGCAGCTTCCTTGCTGAAACCGAGCATCTTGATATTACACGCCGGGCATTCTGGCGAAACCCGTTGTCCAGCCTTTCGATGAATGAAGTGTTTACATTGTTTGAGACCGGGCTTTCATCCAAGCGTTGCCGCAGATCATCCGGAATACCCATCTCCAGAGTACGCTCCACCTGCACAGGACGGTTTTCCCGGCAGGTCTTCTTGACTGTGGTATGGATAATCCCGGGTTTGTATGTTGACGCACTAGCTTCGGCGCCCGGATTACTCAGGGCTCCTGCTGGTATTCATTACCTCATCCACCAGCCCCTCAGTTGATTTCGGCGGTTCTGCTACCTTACTCGAGCGGCACCGGAGAGGGCTCTTCCCCTGCCGGGGATACTCTGATGCCGACCGGGATAGTAGTCTCAACATGTGAAGTTGAGATATTCGCTCATTTATCCTTTGATGAAGTACTCTCAACTGTTCTCATTAATAGACATCGGAGAAACCTGCTGCTTATACATCCACTCCCGGATATTCTCTATTCAACTGCTCTGAAAGCGCTGATCCGCCTTCATTCCCTCAGCGGTGCGACCCTGCAGCCAGCCCGTTTTCTTCACTTCATAGACATCGAACCGGGGGGCATAGGGCTTAATATCCAGCAGGGGTGTCCTATCCAGCATGTCTACGTCTGAAATAAAAAGCAGGTTGCCTTCACGCCGCAGCAGTTTCACCGAGGATAAGCCAATGCAGTTGGGACGAACAGGAGCCCTGGTAGCAAATAAACCCCGCTTCTCATTATCGAGGTAAGGAATAACACTGAGCTGCATTGGCCCGGCACGATCAAACCAGTAGAGCAGCCATATTCTTTCGAAGCCTTCGATATCTTTCAAACCTTCTTCGTATTCTAGGTTAACTTCTACCACCCCCTCTGCGCCCCGGGCACCTGAAGGCTGAATTGGCGTGTCCTGTTGTGCAACGAAAGGCGTTCTGATAATGCCAATCTGTTCAACCACGAATTCTTTGCGCATAGATCCTCCTTTCATGCAATAACCTCATTTTAAAGGTTTCCTGATATAAAATGTGTATTTGGGAGAGACTATGGAGCCTGAGCCCCACCATAAGGTGTAGCTGCCGTCATTGACAATATGGAAGATCTTCGACAGATCCACGTCCATAGTTAGTGGTGTGCCTTTTCTGACCGTCACTGGCGCCGCCGCCGAAGTGGACAGGAGATGGCTGTGCCTCTTCACGTCACCGCTCTCATTCTGGACGTGTATTTCAACAGGCCCTGAAAAGACTAGTTTCCCCCTTACCAACTGCAGATACGCATCAGCCTTCACGCTGTCAGCTCCAGCCGAGATTATGAACGATGCCATTACAGGCTTTCCGGCAAGATACTCATCAGCAGAGAGGGAGATGCGGTATACAGGCTTCCTAAGGATTGACTGGACCTCTGCAAGCCGATCTGGCGGGAGAAAACAGCTTGGATGGTCAGCAGTGTAGAAAACGCCGCTGCAATCGCCGGAAAACCTTGTGAGAATCCAAATACCTCGCTCCTGCCCGAGATCTGCAGGATTAAACGACGAGGAAAAGCCCGGAACTACATTCCACCGAAGCTCAACGGCTCCATCCTTCAAATCCGCACTGCCGTAAAGTATCTTTTCCACCACAAGCGTCGCTCCGTACAGGCACGAATCGCTACTACTGCTTATCACATGAAGATCATTGAGAGCGCCGAGCGCTGTAAGATCTGATTCTGCCAGAAGCGCCGAGGGCGGTATCTCTGTAAAGCTTGACGTGGCAGCACCGGAAAGAAGAAGTGCGAAAAGCAGAGTAGTGCAGATGACTTTTATTCTCATATATCTCATCTCCTTTCAGACCAGGATTCGAAGCATCGTCACTTTTTCCTGTAATCGAGACTGACATGTCTTTTCTTCCATCCAGGAAGCTTGTCACGCACGAATGAGCAGGGATAGTTTTCTTTTCCTGTAATGGTAATCTTAATGCAGACAGGTATGAAATGCTCCTTCCATATGATTAGAGTGTAATTCCCTTCAGGGACAATGAGAAAGAACCATCCGTTACTGTCCGTCTTCGTCTCTGCCAATATGTTCTCGGGATTGGTGATTTCGTCAGGCTTGTCATTCTGACAGGCAATCTGAAGCTCCCTTCCAATCAGCACCACAGCCGAGGAGACAGCACTCAGAGGCTTGACGGCCCATACAGTCACCCTTCCAGAAACTTCAGCCGCCTGAGCGCATAGAGCTGAAAGCACTGCAGTAAGCAGATAAAACAGAGTTACCGCAAGGAACTTTCTCATTGACAGGTCCTCCCTTCTGTTCATACACGATGAATTCGCCGCCTGAGCCGGTTTACATCTCTAATGATGTGCAGGTCATGTCATAAAAATTTACAAATGACCGATGAATTTTAGCAACTCTGTAACCTTTTCTTAGCACATCAATGATGGGAATGAGTTATACTATGGGAAGAAAGTAAAGGAGGTGGAGAATGCAGATCAACAGTGTCAACAGAGCAGTATCGTTCACAGAAAGAGGAGGCAGTCCGGAAATCCCTGATCATGATGAGTTCAGAATTGATGACGTGGAGGATGAGGGGGTCCGCTACAAGAAGGTCAGGGGAACTGAGGGCGACGACCTCATAATGGTGAGGCAGAAGAGCAACGGCGATATTCTTGTTTCATTGAACGGCGAGGAAAAGACAATTTCCTCGAAGGACACCGGCAATCTCTGGATAGATGGGAAGGAAGGGAACGACGCAATCATCTGTGAAAATCCTTACAAAACGCTGAAAAATGCGGTAATCATCGGCGGAGAGGGAGATGACACGATCAAGGCGCCTGATGCCGAGGTCACAACCATTCGAGGCGGCGACGACAGGGATGTGATGGTCGCAGGAAGGACTGGCAATACGACATTAGAGGGCGGAAGAGGGAATGATGTGCTGATTGGAGGGCCTGGCAGGGATTTTCTGGCTGGCGACGAGGGAAATGACGTGCTCTACGGTGGAGACGGAGATGACATACTCTATGGCGGTGAGGGTAAGGATATCATACAGCCGGGATACGGAAGCGACTACATCGGATTTCTCGATCCAGGGGACATTCTGCTGAAAAGCCACCAGGACTGCGGCTATATCATCGCAGCGTGAAGAGCGGACTAAGGGGCTCCACTGTCCGGCGGGGCCCTTTTATAATCCCACGATCTGCCATCCCTCCACAGAGTCCTCCCTGTTGATTAGATTATCTGCAGTATCGCAGAGATGCTGATCGACGCCGGAGCTGATATAGAGGTAATAACAAGAGAGGGGCGGACACCTCTCATGGAGGCGGCTCTTCTCAGACAGAAAGATGCCGTGGAACTGTTTCTCAGACATGGAGCCAGCCTGGATAAGAAGGATATAAGAGGCTCCACCGCCTCAGATCTTGCAAAATCTGTTAATGATTACGGCATAGCGGCTCTGATTGAAGAAGAGAGGCAGATCAGGAATAAACAGCGCGATGGGATACCCAGGGAAAAGCTCTGCACCGCCAGGGACGCCCTTGTCGGCAATAATGTGGAGGCAGTGCGGAAGCTCCTCGAGGAAGGCCTGGACATGCGAGACCTCCTCATTGAGAACAAATACCCTCCGTCTCATCTGGCAGCCCGGAAAGGCTTGCTCGAGATGCTGAAGCTTCTTCTCCCGGCCTTCGGAGATATCAATGCCAGGGATAAAAATGGTGCAACTATGCTCTTCGGCGCCGCATCGTGCGGGCAGCGGGCGATTGTGCAGCATCTTCTGAATGAGGGAGCGGATACAGAAAACTGCGCCGATATCGGAACATATTCGCTGGCTGCCAGAACACCTCTGTCCATTGCTGTTGACCGCTTCTCGACAGAAAAGGACAGAAGAGACGAATACTCTGCCATCATCAGCATGCTGGCAGAGCACGGTGCTGAACTGTACCCGCCTGACCTGGGCTGCCTCGGCAGAGCAGCGCCTTTAATGCCTCCGGACCTGATGAAAGCGCTGACAGCAAGGATCAGACTGCCTGATCATGGCTGTGCAGGTGGAGACGCAGTATTCAATGCAGTCAGCTCCGGGAGCCTTGACACGGTAAAGCTCGTGCTCGACAGAGGATGCAATGTAAACACAATGGATCGATACGGCAGGACCCCGCTGTTCTACGCGCCAGGCATGGAGATCGCAGGGCTTCTAATAGCATCCGGCGCCTCGCTGGATGTACGGGACAGCGAAGGGTTCACTCCCCTTCACGAAACAAAGGATGTCGGCGTTGCCACGGTTCTCATCAAGGGGGGGATCGATGTAAACGCTGTTTCGAATGAGGGATTAACCCCTCTTCACTGCGTCTGCAGCGAGGAGATAGCGCTCCATCTGATCGAGAGAGGGGCTTTTATCGAGGCCAGAGACAGATACGGATGCACTCCTCTCTTCCGCGTAAAAGTGGATGCTGCTGCAGCACTGCTCGACAGAGGCGCTGACATTAATGCCGTCAATACATTTGGCGACACGGCCATCCACGACGCGGCAATCAGCGGCTGCCTCGATAAAGCCGAATTGCTGGTCAATAGGGGTGCAGGGATAAATATCATTAACAAAAAGGGCGAGACACCTTATGACAAGTCACAGTATGAATCAGACAATGAATGGAAATGGAAGAGCAGAGACAGAGTCGGCCGGTTCCTGCAATCGCGCGGCGGAAAACCAGGAGATCTATGCAGCCGATGAGACCCTTACACAGATGGAACATTTTGATGACAGTCTGAAGCTTTCATAGCAGAAATGGAACTCGACGCAATGTTAAGGTGATTAAGGCACTCTTTGAGACTTCGCCTGCAACAACCTCTTAATCAGAGAATTTGCAATCTCTTCAACCCGGTATTCCAACTTCCGGCCTGTTTCCGGAGGGGAGTAAAGACCGTATTCCACCATTCTGATTGTGGAGCGAAGCGGAACTAAGTTCTGCAAAGACGACATTTTCAACTCCTGAAGAAAAAATTCACAGAAAATATCAGGCATCGGATCATGTTTCTCCGGGTATTTTTAGCTAAAGCGTAGGCCAGATTCCTTGATGAAGCAAAAATGGACTGAGAAAATTGAATAGGCTTGCTACTTTCCTTCATCTACATAGTTGGTAAAACAAAGAGAAAGAGTAACAAGCCTACCATGTTAGATGCACAAAGATTCGAAAAAGAACTTGATTATCTTGACAGATTTGAACTAAGTGGCCTGCGTCACAAATACCATCATGGATTCAAAGTTGCTTGTGCAGAGGCCAACATTGTATAAGTGTCCTTCCGAATTCATGATAGAAATTCTGTCGTTGGCCACTAAGAGAACCTATCGTTCTCACCTATCAGCCTCCTCCTGTAGTAATAACATTGAAGCCTGGTATGGGGTACGATGAGTTGAGCGAAGAATTCAAGCAACAAATTTACCAGGCATCTCGTGATGGTCTTTCTTCAATGTTAAGCCAGTGCGATGATGAGGTTAGAAAACGTCGGAAGCGTGGGGTTTTTCATAACGAAAATCTTGAGCCCAAGAAAGTAGCATCCTGGTGCGGAGAAGTGAAATACCGTAGACGCGCATATACTGATCGGGAAGATAACAATAGATATTTATGTGACGAAGTTCTGGGCCTGGATAAAGGGCGGCGGGTAAGTCTTGATATTATGCTCCGAGCTCTCGTTTATGCGGGTACAATGAGCTATGTCAAAGTTAAAGAGCTGATTGGAAACTGGACCGGTCTAAAGCGTTCGCCAGAAACCTATCGTCGTTGGGTGCTGCATGTCGGAAAATTCATTGAAGAGCAGAGAAAGATGAAATGTGCTCAGATCTTTGAAACTCCCACTTCTTGCGCTGAAGATTATGAAAAAGATCCTGATTTCTTGTTTTTGGAAGCCGATGGTTGCTACATTTATATGAGAATTCCTCCACCTCTTGAAGGGGAAATTCAGAAGGAAAGCACTCAGAAAGCCAGTGCAAAAAAAGAAGTTCGTTTGGGATTGTGGTATGAAGGAAAACGTCCACGGCGTGGGGCTGAGGGAAATGGAGAGTTTGAGGTCACAGGCAAAACATATTTTGGCGGTATGATGGACATAGAAGAGCTCTGGGAAACCGCTGCAATTACAGGCGTTGAGAGATATGGACTTGGGCCACTGACTCAGGTATTCGGTGGTGGTGATGGAGGTAATTGGATAGGTCCCCACTTCGAAGATTTTAAGGGTAGTCTATATGTGTTGTGTCGCTATCATTGGAAGCGTGATATTTTCAGGGTTTTTCCAGAAGAAAATGGCAAGAAGCTCATTCTGTTAATTGAATCCAGTGATAAAGAGCGCGTAAGTTCCTTTATTGATGAAGAATATACCGCGTGTAGAGAAGAGAAAACAAAAAAGAAGATGGCAAAGTTGAAAAAATATATCCTCAATCAATGGGATTTTATCCAGAACTACCGCAGACTTAAGGAAAAACTCAAAGAAGCAGATCCTGCTCTTTCAAGAGTGGGAGTGATCGAAGGGCATATATACCAGGTTCTTTATCTGCGCTTCGAATCCCGTGGGGGATACTGGTCTGAAGAAGGTCTTAATGCTTTACTTCATGTGCTTATGGCCGAGCTCAATGGCAATCATCTGTCTCAGATTGTCCGTGCATCAGGCTGGGACACAAGAGCGAAAGCTACGGTTGTGCCGGACATAAAGAAAACTGTGGATAAGAAGCCAAAAACGGAACCCAAATGCGTGCGAGGAGCATTTCCTATTTTAAAACGTCCAGTCAGCATTGGCAGCAAATTTTTTAAGGAGATAGCTCATCCTGAAAGGAAGCGTGTTGTATGAAACATTAAGGAGGCCGTGAAAATAATTAGAATGATTCAATCTTCTTTTCTGCACAACGGCTAAAATGCCGAACATTATGTCATTTCTCCCTGAAATGCCCCTGCAGCTCTGAAAGCTCGAAATTTGAGAGAAGAAAAAAGTGCATGGGAAAATGTGATCCGATGCATTTATTAGCATTCACTTGAAAAAAAAAAAGAATATGATAAAATAGAGCCATTAATAATATAATAAAGGAGAGATATAATGGCAATTGATGGAATAAAACCTACAGGGAACACACCCAGCAAATCTGATATTCCCGCTCCGGCAGCCAGGAGTGAACAGAAGCCTGCTCCAGCTCCAGAAACCAAGGCACCTGGCGATTCATCATCCATCTCCGATGAAGCTTATGAAGTTCCAGACAGCGATAAGAATAATTATGTTAGAATAGGCACAGATGACGCCGGCAAGAGTTTCATTGACTCATGGAACATAGAAGAGAATAGATTGGCATCAAGAAGCGGAGGTCGCTCGCTGACAGTCGATGAAAACTCCTATCATAGAAAAGAGCTTTCTGAAGAGGATCTAGAAAACCTCCAGATAAATACCGGTGACGGCAACGATTATGTCGAAGTTCTGGATGCCACTGGGAAGCCTATGACTATTAATCTGGGCGAAGGCAACGATTTAGCCGATGCAATGCAAGACTTTGCCGAAGGGGAAGACGTTAAGATAAATGGCGGCGGTGGAGACGATACGATATTCAGCAACGGTGTAATTGACGGCGGCGAAGGCACTGACTCAGTTCTTCCAGAGACTGATAAAGGGAAGGCATCAAATGTGGAAGAGGATTCAAAGGCCTGGGATGGAAACCCTTATCACGAACACACAATAGATAAAAATATTGGCGGTGTGACAGATACTAAGGGAAATGAAGTATAGCCCTCCCTTTTTATGTCTCATAAAAATGAAATAGTTTTTCATTATAATACAGATGATAAAAAACAAGCGTTATTTTTTGATAGCGCTTGTTTTACAGATAGGATTTTGGATTTCTGCCCGCCACCTATTTTAACAAAAAGAACCTTCCTGACAAGAATTCCCCCCCCTTTTTTTTAACTTTCAGAGATTTTCCGTAGGTAAAGGGGGGCTTTGCATAACACCTGCGAAAGAAATTCACCACATTGCAATAGATCATGACCTTTTCGTACGTAGCAAAACAAGCCTGGTCAATGATTGTGAATTACTTTCAAGAGGCACATTCATACTCATCATATTCATACAAGTCCCGGGGGAGTGGCTTTGGCGGAGGGCGCTCAGGAATTTTCCACAAATCCATCGATTCAAGTATCTTCTTGACCACGGCAAATGCATCAATAAAAGCGATAATGGACATTCTCTCCCAGCATTTTGGATAGATTAAAGGATCTTTGTCCCAAACTTTCTGAATCCACTGCGCCCAGCGTTTTCTATGCGCTTTTGAGGAAAGCACCGGCTCTATAATCTGCACTTCTTCGGAAGTCTCCTGCTTCTTCCTCATCCTTCTTGACTTATTTGACCCCCCTTCGGGGGCAGGCATCCACCATAGGGGATAACCCTACGCTCCCACCTGTCGGTTATGTGGCAGGAGAGCAATGCGAGAAAATCCAGCGGGTCACAGACCTTTGCATTATGGGATTCACCGTAAATGACTTTCCCTTCCTTATAGCTCATCTTCTCAAGACTGATACAGGGCTTGCATAAATAATGCGCCGCCCTCTCACGTGCCTGTATGTCATGGGGGGGAATTTTGTCACCAATATATACATTAAAACCGGAATGGGTCCAGCTCATCAATCGCTCTATTACATTCTCATTAATCTTATCCCGGCTCATCATCATTTTCAGCACCTTATGCATAAAGAGCTTCTCAAGCTTTTCTTTATCAGGCATAAAGGGGATATGATGAAAAGTGCCATCTTTATCAAAACATCCGGAACTCACGATTCCATGCGCATGAGGGCGAAAATTTACGAAATTTCCCGACGTGTGAATCCCTGTTATCATCCCGGGAACAAGAGTATCGGAATCCAGAGCAGCCTGGAAACATTCTTTAACTGTCTCATACGCACACTTTGATAAAATTTTTTACAAAAAGCATGTCCCTCCTGGAAGGAACAGCTCGCCTTGCACGGATCGCGCGAGAGTCAAGCAAGGCGATTGAGTTCTATGAGAAGCTCATTATAAGGTCATGAAGATGTTGATGGACATATTCTTCCTCGCTCTGCTCGAGAAGCTCGATAATCCTGTTGTAATTTTCATGATCACGCGGTGTCTTGCCTTCTTTATCAACAGCATTGACATCAGCGCCTTTTTCAATAAGAAGTTCAGCGACTTTTTTGTGGCCATAAAATGCAGCTTCATGTAGCGGTGTTGGCTGCGATCACTTCTGAGAATAGCAGGCGATTTTAAATTTCTCTCACACCTCGGTATTTCCTCCTGGAACATGACAGTTGCCGATCTATCGATCATGGAATCGGATCAAGAGATCGAAATTTCTGATCCAAAGATAATCTCTGACGATCCAAAGAGCATTGATTGTGTCTTGTATGTTACCTGTACTTGTTTTTACAAGATCCAAAAAAATACGGCAAAAAAGGGTAACACTTTTCTCAACCCGAGGTTTGCAGATGTGACATTTCTAAAGAATTTTTCCCGCAGTGCAGGGTCACTCAGATAAAATTCAGTTTTCATCCATTTTACTACATAGTCGACAGGATTACTTTCCTTCTGCACCCGGGCCTCTTGTTCTGATCGCTTGAACTGCTCTTCTTTATTCTCCAAGCGCTTCTTCTCCTCAAAGGCATAACGCTCTCGCAGATGCTCTTTTCTCCTGGCGTCATCTTTTTCTTGCTGTTTCGCCTTTACTATCGCATAAAAGTAGTTTCCGTTTCTCTTGGAATCATCAAAACTGTCACGCTGTGAGTAGATTGCAAATTCCTCATCGGCTTTCAGGAGCGCATCTTTATCAAAACGGGATACCTTACGAATATATTCGTCACGTGAGCAATAAAGGCGTAATCGGTGATGCTGAATGATATGTTCGCATAGAGCATACAGGTCGGGGGAACCGTTCTTTACTCTGGTTTTCTCCCTCTCCTTCTGCCGGGCCGTCAACATATCCCAGGCCTTCTGCTTTTCTTC
>Ga0302251_1000045_pt1 | contig 152565 bp, 131 predicted proteins | sample AAG_RA_Gln_MG_FD_193534 | JGI IMG/M metagenome (GOLD analysis project Ga0302251, IMG submission 193534) | Enriched activated sludge microbial communities from anaerobic digester in WTTP, New Holstein, Wisconsin, United States - AAG_RA_Gln | ecosystem: Engineered > Bioreactor > Anaerobic >... | reverse complement strand
CGCAGGACAAGGGCGTGCGGAAAGTCATCAAGTCCGAAATTGAACGGCATTCCTCCGGCCTGGCCGAGTTCGAGAAAATCCGGCGGTTTGCTCTTCTCCCGCACCCGTTCAGCATCGAGGGCGGCGAGTTGACTCCCACCCTCAAGGTCCGCCGTCACATCCTCGTCAGGAAGTACTCGAACCTTGTCGCCGATCTCACCAAAACGTAGGATACCGCCAGGAACCACTACATGAGCGATTATCTCTTCGATCGAGCGGTACCCGGTAACCGTAATCCCGCCAAAGGCGACACCGTGAACGCGCTTGTTCAGGATGCCGCCCAACGGTTCCCCGACCGGCCCGCGCTAAGCCATAAGGTGCACAGCGTTTACGAACCGATTTCCTACGCGAAATTGATATCCGACGTTCGCCTCCTCGCTGAGGGGCTGATCGATTTGGGTATCCAACGCGGCGACCGCATCGCCATCATCGGCATCAACAGCGTTCACTGGGTCAAGGCGGACCTGGCGGCCCTCTCCATCGGCGCCGTCACCGTTCCAATCTATCCCTCCCTGCCGGCCAACCAGGTGGCCTACGCGCTGGCCGATTCCGGCGCCGTCCTCGCCTTCGCGGGAGACGCGCAACAATCCGCCAAACTCGCCAAGGCGCGCACATTGGCATCCACCTGCCGCTACATCGTCGCCTTCGAGGGTGAGCCGGACGCCAACACCGTCCCAATCTCGGATCTGATGACCCGCGGCCACGCCTATCCGCTGGACGATGAAACCTGGCGCGAGCGCTGGTCTTCCGTTCAGCCGCAGGACCTGGCCAGCATCATTTACACCTCCGGCACCACCGGCGAGCCGAAGGGCGTGGAACTGACGCACAGCAACTTCGTTTCAGTGGTCAATGCCGGGCGCGATATCCTGCCGTGGAATGAAGAGGATGTGTTCCTATCCTTCCTGCCGCTTGCCCACATCTACGAGCGCACCGTCGGCTACTACATGCCGCTTTCGCTGGGCGCCTGCATCGCGTACGTGGAAGGGCTGGCCCGCCTGCCGCAGAATTTCATGGAAGTGCGCCCGACCTACCTGTTCGGCGTGCCGCGCCTCTACGAGATGATGCGAAGCCGCGTCGAAAGCGGCATCGAGAAGGAATCCGCTCAAGTCCGCAGGCTCTTCCACTGGGCGATGAATATCGGCGAGGAATACTCCGTGGAACTGATGCACGGCCGGATTCCCAGTCCCATGCTCGCCAAAAAGCGCGCGGTTGCTGATGCGTTCGTGCTCAAATCCGTCCGCGACCGGTTCGGCGGGAGGCTCAAGTATATGGTCTCCGGCGGAGCGGCCCTTTCGGCGGATACACTGCGCTTCTTCCACGCGCTCGGCATGCCCATCCTGGAAGGTTACGGCCTCACCGAAACGACGTCGCTGTTGACGGTCAGCCGTCCCGGCGCAATCCGCCCCGGAAGCATCGGACTGCCCGCCCAGGGATTCGAGGTGCGGTTGGCCGAAGACGGCGAACTGGAATGCCGGGGCGGAGGCGTGGCGCGCGGATACTGGAATCGCCCCGAAGCCACGGCGGAAGCGTTCACGCCGGACGGTTGGTTCAAAACCGGCGACCTCGCCAGTTTCATCGACGAGAAGTTCGTCGTCATCACCGACCGCAAGAAGGATATCATCGTTCTTTCCAACGGCAAAAACATCGCCCCGCAGTTGATTGAAGGCGTGCTGAAGGAGAGCCCTTATATCACCGACGTGGCGCTGATGGGCGACCGCGGCCAGGGCGTTGTTGCCCTCATCGTGCCGGCGTTCGAACGATTGCAGGCTGAACACGGAGCGCCGCAGGACCGCGCGGAACTCGCCGCCGATCCCGAAGTGCGCAAGATCATCAAAGCCGAAATCGACAAACATTCAAAACAATTCGCCGACTTCGAGCGCATCCGCCGCTTCGCCATCCTGCCGAACGAGTTCAGCATCGACTCCGGCGAACTGACGCCCACGCTGAAGGTCAAACGCCACGTCATCGCCGAAAAATACGCCGACGTTCTGGCGGGACTGCTGAGAGATTGACCGCGGGTTTCAAGTTTCAGGTATGAGTCCTCTACCCCCGTCCTTCGCTGTGGAGACGTGCCTGCCCGGAGCCAGTCGAAGGGGGCCGGAGGGTTAGGGTACTGACACCCGGCATCCGCTTCCCCGTACGAGACACCTGATACCTTTCCGGGGTGCTACCATCCTGTGTGAGTACGGTATGTTACATTTTGAGTGGGATACCGACAAGGCCAACCAAAACATACGCAGGCACGGCGTTTCGTTTCACGAAGCCGCGCCGGTTTTCGGCGACCCGCTTGCCCTGACATTTGTCGGTGATGAGCATTCGGAAACAGAAGAGGCCTGACCGTTGGGCATTCAACTTCCAACAGACTGCTGATTGTGGCCCATTCGGATCGTCCAGATGGCCTCCGTATCATCAGTGCCCATTTATGTACCCGAGCAGAAAAACAGCAATATGAAGAATCATGAACACAAGGCTCCAGACGATGATCTGTTGCCTGAATACAATCTGACCGCGCTCGGACAGCCGGTGCGCGGTAAATACCTGGCACGGCTTCAGGACGGGACCAACCTTGCTCGGCTGGATCCGGACGTTGCCAAAGCCTTTCCAACGGACGAGGCCGTAAACACCGCCTTGCGTTCGTTGCTGAAAACAACCCCGGTTTCATAAAAGCGAGGCCAGATTCAACGCATGCCAAACCCCACCACAACCCCAACCAACCCTGTCGGAACCCGCGAGATGGCCCTGGAGATGGGCCTGAACGACAGCGAGTACGACCTTTGCTGTGAAGTGCTCGGACGACAGCCCACCTACACCGAGGTCGGCATGTTCTCCGTGATGTGGAGCGAGCACTGCGGATACAAGTATTCACGGCCCGTTCTGCGCCTCATTAAGAACTACCGCCAGATGGCGGACGAGGGCACGATGGAGAACGCCGGCGTCGTTCCCCTGGGCGACGGACTGGGCGTGGTGTTCAAAATGGAAAGCCACAACCACCCCTCGGCGGTCGAACCCGTGCAGGGCGCGGCCACCGGCATCGGCGGTATCCTGCGCGACATCTTCACGATGGGCGCGCGCCCGATTGCCAGCCTGGACAGCCTGCGCTTCGGCCCCCTGGACGACCCGCGCAACAAGTACCTGTTCCGCGGCGTGGTGGAGGGCATCGCTTTCTACGGCAACTGCGTGGGCGTGCCGACCGTGGGCGGCGAGGTGGTGTTCCACCCGGCCTACACCGGTAACTGCCTCGTCAATGCGATGGCCATCGGCCTGGTGCGCGAGGACGAAATCGCAAAGGCAACGGCGAAAGGCGTCGGCAATCCGGTTCTGTTGGTCGGCGCGCGCACCGGTCGCGACGGCATCCACGGCGCCACGTTTGCGTCGGTTGAACTCAGCGAGGAATCCGAATCGCGCCGTTCCAACGTGCAGTGCGGAGACCCCTTTACCGAGAAACTGCTCATCGAGGCCACGCTGGAAGCGCTGGCAACCGGGCACATCACCGGGATTCAGGACTTCGGCGCCGCGGGCCTCACGTGCAGTACCTGCGAAACATCGGCCAAGGCGGGAACGGGCATGCACATCGATGTGGCGAAGGTCCCGCGCCGCGAGAAGGGCATGAGCGCCTACGAGGTGATGCTCAGCGAGTCGCAGGAGCGCATGCTGGCCATCGTGGAAAAGGGACACGAGAACGAGGTGGCCGGCGTGTTCCGCAAGTGGGGCCTCAATGCGGCCATCATCGGCGAGGTGACCGGCGACGGAATGGTGACGGTGGACGAGGACGGAGTGACGGTCGCCTGTGTCCCGGCCGACTGGCTGGCCGACCGTTGTCCGACCTACACCCTGGACGCCCGCGAACCGTCCTACGTGGAGGAAATGCGCGGAGCAAACCTGTCTGCGGTTCCGCAACCGGCCGATTTGAACGCTGTTCTTCTGACCCTTCTGAGCCATCCCACCATCGCCAGCAAGCGGTGGGTGTACCGGCAGTACGACCACCAGGTTCAAACCAACTCGGTCGTTCTGCCCGGCGCGGCAGACGCGGCCGTTTTGCGGGTGCGAGGCTCGGTAAAAGGGATCGCGGCGACCACCGACTGCAATGCCCGGTTCTGCTGGCTGAATCCTTTTGAGGGCGCACGCAACGCCGTGGCCGAGGCCGCGCGGAACCTGGCCTGTGTCGGCGCTAGACCGGCGGGCGTGACGGACTGCCTGAACTTCGGCAACCCGCAGAAACCGGAGGCATTCTGGCAGTTCCGCGAGTGCGTGCGCGGCATGGCGGAGACTTGCGACGCGTGGAACATCCCGATCGTGTCCGGCAACGTGTCGTTCTACAACGAGACACCGGACGGGGCGATTCTGCCGACGCCGGCGATCGGCATGGTCGGTATCCTGGACGACGTGAGCAAGCACGTGGAAATGGCGTTCCGGCGCGAGAACGACGTCATCCTTTTGCTCGGTGCGCCGTGCCGGGGAACCGCGGGCGAAATGGCCGGTTCGGAGTACCTGGCGACGGTTCATGATATGGAGGCAGGCATCCTGCCGAAGGTTAATCTGGACGCGGAAGCCGCCCTGCGCGCGACCTTGCTGACAGCCATCGCCGAAGGCCACATCGCCTCCGCACACGATATCTCCGACGGTGGTTACGCCGTGACCCTGGCGGAATGCTGTATCTCGAACGGACTGGGCGCCGAGGTGCTTTGCGGAACCGATGAGCGCGTCGACTCCGCCCTGTTCGCGGAGAACCCCGGCCGCGTCATCGTCTCGTGCCCCAGCGAATTCGACAGCGCCGAACTGCAACGAATCGCCGCGGAGAAGGGATGCCCGTGCGCCTTCCAGGGATGGGTGAAAGGCAACCGGCTTCGGATTGCCTTCGGCAAGGACGACATCCCGGTTGATGTTGCCGTGGATGCCTGCCGCGACGCGTGGGAGAACGCGATACCTGAAGTTATGGACTAATAACCATACAGGCACGGAGGAGGATTCAGGATTCGGGATTCAGGATTCAGTTTGGTGTCGGGTAGGGGCACAGCATGCTGTGCCCGAACCAACGCAAGGCACACTTCGACTGCGCCCCTACGGACGCCCGTATGGGCGCTGACGCTCAGAATGATACGTCTATGACTTTTATTCTCCTGAATCCTGAATCCTCTTCTTTGTACCTTTGTGGTGAATTGCCCGGATAATCTTTTATTCTTCATCCTTAATCCTTAATTGAAGCGTGCTTCTTTCCGACTACGATTATCATCTCCCGCATGAACTGATTGCGCAGACACCCGTTGAGCCGCGCGATTCGTCGCGACTGCTGGTCCTCGACCGCCAGGACCATTCCATCTGCCACCGGACCTTCCGCGACATCCTGGAGTACTTACAACCCGGTGATGCCTTGGTGGTAAACACATCGCGTGTGCGGGCGGCGAGGATCTGGGCGCACAAGGTTTCGGGCGGGAAGGTGGAGATACTGCTTCTGAAACCGCTTGGCGGCGACCTGTGGGAGACGCTGGTTTCGCCGGGTAAGCGCGTTCCGCCGGGCACGCGTTTGGTAATCAACGATTCGCTGACGGCCGATGTGATGGAGCGTACCGAGGCGGGCGGACGCGTGATCCGCTTTGCCGGTGCGGGCTCGCTGGACGAACTGCTGGAGCGCGCGGGCGAAGTGCCGTTGCCTCCGTACATCACGACGAAGGTCTCCGACCCGGAGCGCTACCAGACGGTATACGCCCGCACGCTGGGCTCTGCGGCCGCGCCCACGGCAGGATTGCACTTCACTCCCCAACTGCTTGAACAGGTTCGCGCCCTGAGCGTCGACCTGCTGGAGATCACGTTGCACATCGGGCTGGACACGTTCCGTCCCATCAAGGTCGATGACCCGACAAAGCACGTGATGCACAGCGAGTGGTTCGAGATCACGTCGGAGGTCGCCGAGCGCATCAACAGCGCACAGCGCGTCATCGCCGTGGGAACGACCAGCGTGCGGGCTTTGGAAAGCGCGGCAGTGGACGGGAAGGTTCAGCCCGGGGCGCGGGAAACGCGGCTGTTCCTGCGCGAAGGCTCGCTGTTTCAGGTGGTGGATGCGATGGTCACCAATTTCCACCTGCCCCGATCCACGCTGTTGATGATGGTTTCGGCGTTCGCGGGCCGGGAGTTCGTGCTGGAAGCGTACCGTACCGCCGTTCGGGAACGTTACAGATTCTTCAGTTTTGGCGATGCGATGCTGATTCTGTGAGGTTTCTTTATCTAAACTGTACTTAACGAACCACACCGAGGGAGACACTCATCATGGCCCGGTTCCGGGGAAGCTTGAAAGAATGGCGGCGCTACATTGACGAACGAACCCGGGCCGTTCAGGAGCAAGCCGAGGAGTGCCTAGACCCCGACGCACCCGCCCTCAAACCGTCGTCTGGCCACGCTCGCACTCCTTCCGACTCGGTAGAGGCGATCCTCGAGAAACAGCGCGCCATCCGAAAAGAGATTGACGCGCCTTCCCCGGCCTTGCCACCTCCGACCGTGGTGGAAGCCGCGGCGATGTTCCACCTCCTTCCCCGCCACATCCAGTTGCTGGTGCGGCCGGTGCGCGAGGAGATCGCACAGAACTCCTATAAGAGCAAGTTTTCGGAATCACGCGACGACCTGATCCGGCGCATCCTCGATCCGCAACTGACGCTGGAAGAGACCGCGCGCATCCTGAATGTCTGCCCCACCACCGTGCGGCGGTATACCAACCGCGGACTGCTGACACAGGAGCGAACGGTCGGCAACCATCGGCGTTTCCGCCTGTCCAACGTGCTCGAATTCCTCGAACTGCACGGATGCCCTGACGAATAGCGCCTTGAACATCGGCATCTTCACGGAGAGTTACACACCCTATGTCAACGGGGTGACCGTGTCGGTGACGACGTTCGCGGAAAGCCTGCGCCGCCGCGGCCACACGGTCCACATTTTCACGCCTTTCATGCCCGGGTATGAAGACAACGATCCGTTCGTGCACCGGTATCCGTCGGTCCGCTTCAACTGGCTGTGGTTGCAGTACGAGCCCGATTACGTGATGGCGATCGGCCGCGCGCCGGGATTGCAATATATCCTGCGCTGGTTTTTCCGGGCCGAGGTGTTCAAACTGCGGGAACGCGGGGTGCTTGACCGGTATATTGAGGACCTTCCGCTGGACCTGATTCATACCCAGTCCCCGTTTGCGATGGGCGCGGAAGGCCGGCGCTGGGCCAACCGCAAGCGCATCCCGCACATCAGTACGTTCCATACGCTGTACACGGAGTATACGCATTACACGCCGTTCATCCCCCGGCCGATATCCCTGCGGTTCATCCTCAACTGGACGCGCAAGCAATACAACACGGCCAGCGTCGTCATCGCGCCCACGGAATCGGCCCGCGATGTGCTGAGATCGTGGGGCGTGCACAGGCCGATATCGATCCTGGCCACGGGAATCCACATCGGCGACTTCCAGGGCGGCGACCGCGCCGGAACCCGCGAGAAGCTGGAAATCCCGGCGGACGCGCTTGCTTTGCTGTACGCGGGCCGGATGGCGCCGGAGAAGAACATACCGCTGTTGCTGGACGCCTTCCGCACCGTGCGCGCAAAACGACCGGACGCCGTACTGGTGTTCGCGGGCGGGGGGCCGGACATGGAACTGACGCGGAAGGTTGTGGCCGAGGGAGGATATGCCGATTGTGTGCGCTTCCCGGGCTATATCCCGCACGAGAAGATGCGCGACTACTACGCCGCCGCTGACGTGATGACCTGTCCCTCGCACACGGAAACGCAGGGACTGGCCTTGTGCGAAGCCATGGCGGCCGGCCTGCCGTTCATTTCGGTGGAAAGCCCCGGCGCACTTTCCGTGGTGCCGCAAGGTTATCTGGATTACCTTATTCCGGCGGACGCTGATACCATGGCCGACCGGGTGCTGAGCCTCGCCGGCGACCCCGCCGAACGCGCGCGCCTGGCCGACCTGGGCCGCGAAACCGCGCACCTCTTCAGCGCCGAAACCGCAGGCGAGAAGTTGCTGGAGATATACGGGTCGGTGGTTTCGTAGGGGGCAGGTTTCGGGTGTCAGGCATTTTACCACAAAGACACGAAGGCACAAAGCGAAGAACGTCATTTCGACCGGAGCCCGCCAGGGCGCAGTGGAGAAATCCGCGTTCATACGAACGCCCGTATGGGCGGGTTTCCGGACAAACACAGATTCCTTGACTACCCATACGGGCCAGAAGGGGCGCTCGGGATGACAGCGTCTCTCGTTTGGTAGGGGCGATTCACGAATCGCCCATTCTCGCGAGTCGGTATCCTGCAGGTTACCCGGTTCACCTCACGGCAACGTTCCGTTCTTCAGCCGACTCTCGTACGAATCCTCCTCCCGGCACCGGTTGATGATGATCGTTTCCTCAATCGGCGCGCCCATCGTCCAGTAAAGCAGTCCGTCCTCGGCGAAGTAGGTGATGGGACGCTGGTAGAATCGCCCTTCGAAACCGTATTGGCGGATGTGGCGCACCACGGCTTCGAACAGGGCGCGGTCCACCCGGTCGCGAACGATATACTCGTGCGGCCAAAGGGGCATGGTTTTGGCGAACGTCCACGTGGTGGTGTCGATGAAGGCCTTTATCGGTTCAGGAAAACGCATCGTTTGACCTCGGTTCGGGTAGGGGCGACCCTCTGTGGTCGCCCTGTCCGGAATCCGGATGGGCGGGCACGGGGGCGCCGCCCCTACCACTTACAGCAGGCTTTGCGGGTCGACGTCGATGGTCAGTATCTTTCTTGCCGCGTCGGGCAGGCGGGGAAGGGTGTCGGAGAGGACGTGCAACAGCGCGCCTGCGGTTGGTGATTTGAGCAGAAGGTGGCGGCGGAATTTGTTGCGCAGGAAGGATATCGGCGCGGCGACGGGGCCGAGGATATCCACACCGTATCCGGGGCAGATTTCCTTGAATACTTCCGCGGCGGCGACGGTCGCGCCGGTCGCTTCCTCCTGGGAATTGGCGGTGGCGATGATGTTGGCCAGGTATGAGAATGGCGGGTATCGCAGGGCCTGGCGGAACTGGATTTCTTCATCGTAGAATCCCACAAAATCGTGCGTCTGCGCGGCGATCAGGCTGTAGTGGTCGGGATTGTAGGTCTGCACAATCACCTTGCCGGGCAGGTCGGCGCGACCGGCGCGGCCCGAAACCTGCGTCAGCAACTGGAATGAGCGCTCGGCGGCGCGGAAGTCCGGCATGTTCAGCCCCGTATCGGCGGCGACGACCCCGACCAGCGTGACGCGCGGGAAGTCAAGCCCTTTGGCGACCATCTGCGTGCCGATCAGGATATCGGCGTCTTCCTCGCGGAATCGGGTCAGGATACGCCGGTGGGAGTCCTTGCGGCTGGTCGTGTCGCGGTCGAGGCGCAGAAGTCGCGCGTCGGGGAACAGCGCCTGCGTTTCGATTTCAATCTTTTCGGTGCCGATTCCCGTGTAGCGGATCTTCGTGCCGCGGCACTTGGGGCATTCGGACGGCGCGTTGGTGTGGTGGTCGCAGTGGTGGCACTGCAGGAACGGCACTCTTCGGCCGGCAGGCGCGTGATACGTCAGCGACACACTGCAGTTCGGGCACCGGGCGGTGTATCCGCACTCGCGGCACATCAGCGACGACGAGTAGCCGCGCCTGTTGAGGAACAGAATCACCTGCTCGCGACGGCCGAGGCAGTGGCGGACGGCGTCCTCGAGTTGGGCGGAGAACAGGCCGCGCCCGCGGGAAAACTCCTCGCGTTGGTCCACGATTTCCACCGGAGGTAGAGGCCGGTCGTCGATTCGCGACGGCATCGTCAGGAGTTGCATTTTGCCCTGTTTCGCGAGCCAGTAACTCTCGACCGAGGGGGTTGCGCTACCGAGCACCAGCGTGGCCCCGCTGATTTGAGCGCGTTTGGCGGCCACGCTTCGGGCGTGGTATCGCGGCGTCTGGTCCTGCTTGTAGGTGCCTTCGTGCTCCTCGTCGAGGATGATGAGTCCCGGTTCCGGTGTGGGCGCGAAGATACCGGAGCGCGCGCCGACGACCACGGTGGCCTCACCGCGCCGGATGCGCCGCAGTTCGTCGAAGCGCTCACCGTCGGACAGGGCGGAATGAAGCACGGCCACGCGTCCGCCGAACCGGCTCTGGAATATGTCCATCACTTGCGAGGTGAGCGAAATTTCGGGCACGAGCACAATCGCCTGGCGTCCCGCGTCCAGCGTGGCTTGGATGGCCTGAAGGTAAACCTCGGTTTTGCCGCTGGCGGTGACGCCGTGGAGCAGGAACCGAGCGTGGTCGGAGGCCGTGACGCTGGCCGAGATCGCATTCAACGACTTCTGCTGTTCCGGCGTCAGCGATAAAGGCGCGGAGGAGCGACCCGATGAGGGCCACGGGTCGCGCCGCACTTCGATAAGTGTCGCTTCCAGCAGGCCTTTCTGGGCTAGGCTCTCCAGCGGCCCGGTTCCGACGTTCAGCCGCCACGCGAGTTCGGTGACCAGCAGTGGTTTGCTTTGCCCGAGGTCGCGCTTTCGCTGTCGGGCGAATTCTTCCAGCACGGCCGCCTGCTTTGGCGTGATGCGAAGGGATACGACTTCCTCTTCCGAGGGCAGGCGCACCAACCGGTACGCCTTGCGTTTGCGAGCCGTGGTGTGCGGCGGAGTGACCGATTTGGTAACGACCACGAGTTCGCGTTCCCTCAGGCGTTTCAGGGCATCGTTCAGGTTGGCCAGCGTCACCTGCGAGCGCAGTTCCTCCACAGTCAGCCCTTCCGGGTGCTGAGCCAGGATCTCGAGGATTTCCTTTTGTTTTGGCGAGACCCTCACGGTCAGGGCGTCCAGCGCCTTGCCGGCGGGGAGTTCGGCTGTCTGGTCGAAAAACAGCTGAACCGGCCGACCGGCGTTGAGCAGGCGGGACATCGCGAGGATATCGCGCAACGCAGGCGCCAGGCAGACGACGGACCGGACGCCCGAGATGATGAAGCTGGGAGTGAGGGGCCGCGCGGCGTCGCGCAGATTGCAGAGGTAGTAACCGGCCACCCAGCGCGCCAGGTCCGCCAGTCCCTCATCAAACAGGGCTTCCATCTGCACGCGCGCCAACACATCGCGGATGTTCTTCACGTCCGGCGGAGGGCTGTCGAGGATGCGAACGACATATCCCAGCGTTTCGCGACCGCCCAGCGGCACGAGCCAGCACGAGCCGATTTCCAGGTCGTCGACGGGCGCGGGAACGCGGTAGGTCAGCGGTTGCGGAATCCGCGCGGTGTCCACGTCAACGATGAGTTCGGCCCATTTTTCGTCGGAGGAAGGCATACCTTATGTTAGGATTCGGGATTCAGGATTCAGACCCGGACCCGCAAGTCCTGACACCCGGTATCCTTCACCTCTCCTTGAATCCTGAACCTTGAGTACCGGAAATGGGGTCGGCGCCCGATATCCGGCGCGCCAGGCGCAAAGCGTCGGCGATTGTGATTCGCGGATTTTCGGTCTCCGCATTATAACGTGCGTATTCGGCCGTGTCGGGAATGCCCGCGCCCAGCGCGATTCGCAGACACCGGGCCACATCGCCCACACTCAGCGGCGCCGCCGCATCCAGCATCGGTCCCCTGAGGAAGACATCAAAGTCGTTGGTATCGTCAGGCACGAGATTCGTCGCCCAGGATGAGAAGGCGATGTAGCGCCCGTCACCGCTGAGGCACGCCTGATGGGAATTCAGGTTCCCTTTCTCCCCGGAGGTCGATACCGATACCAGGCTGGTCATGCCCGTGCCCACATCCCTGACGAAAACGTCCAGAAGCCCGTCGGTATCCAGCGCCGTCAGGTTCGTCGCCGTGGAGGCGAATGCCACATACCGGCCGTCCTGGCTGATTGAAACCCGTGAGCCGCCGGAATGGTCGTTTGCCAGGCCGCCTGTTGGTGTCACGGATAGACGCTGGGTGACACCGGCCTGCATATCGCGCAGATAGATGTCCCACGCCCCGTTTTCGTCCGGTGGCAGTATGTCGGCCGCCTGTGACTCGAACACCACATAGCGTCCGTCCGCGCTGATGTCGGAACGAATGGAATCGCCGGTGCCGGACAGGCCCGACGTTCCCACCGACACGAGAACGGTTTCGCCTGTTTGTGTATCGCGGCGGAATACGTCCAGGTAATCGTTGTTGTCGTTGCCTGCAAGGTGCTTCCCCGCGGAACTGAAGGACACGAATCTTCCGTTGGCGCTGACGGAGGGATGCCAGCAGTCCAGGTCGGACTGTGCGCCCGTGGACGAAATGGAAATGAGGCTTGTGATTCCCAGTTTCGTATCGCGCAGGAAGATATCCGGCGAACCGTTGGCGTCGCCGGAAACCAGGTTGTTCGCGTACGATCGGAACACCACGAATCTGCCATCACCGCTGATAGAGAGGTTGTCCAGGTAGTCGCTGTTGTCGTTGGCTTGTTCGCTTGAAGTCGATAGGGATACCAGCGTTGTGGTTCCGGTCTGCCGGTCGTGTACGAACACATCGCCGAATCCGTTGACATCGTTCGGCACGAGATTGGTGGCCGTCGATGTGAACGCCACATACCGACCGTCCGCGCTGAGAGCAGGATAGAGAGATTGCCCGTTCGCCTGCGCGCCGGTCGACGAAACCGAAACGCGGGTGGTGGTACCCAGCAACGTATCCCGCACAAAGATATCTACCGCTTCGTTGGTATCTTCGGGTGTCAGATTGGACGAGGCCGACTGGAATGCGACGAATCGGCCGTCATAACTGACCGACGGACTGTCCGCGTACTGCGTACCCTGCTCTTCGTCCGACGATACGCTGATCCGGGTGGTAACGGGTTCGCACAACGCGGTTGTGCCTGTGAAAAGGAGGGTAGCGCTGAGAACCGTAATCAAGGAGATACTAAGAGTCCTGCTCCGACGTATTTTCCTGCGCATGGGATTGACTCCGGGAGTGGAAACAACAAAGCGGCTCCGAGTGCAAAGAATTGTGACAAATGAACGACTGTGAACCGCAGATTTCCGATTCCCGAGGACATTATACGGCGTAATCCACTTGCCGGCGACCGCAGGACGGCGGTCTATGTGTCGTCCTTCCGCCTGAATCCTGAATCCTATCATGTACATATGACCAATATCTCGCCCTTCGTCACCAATCTGGACCGGCCGGTGTTTGCGCTGAGGAACCTGCCGGAGGAAGTTGTCGCCGTGCTGTTCGCGTATTACAGCCGGAGCGCCGAACCCCTGCGCGAGAACCTTCGCCGCCTGCTGGAAGATGGGGATATCGAAGCGTTTGCTGGAGGCGGTTGCGAGGACGAAGACACCCTGTTGAACGCGCGGGAGAAGGCGCGGCAGTTCCACGAGAAGTGGGTGGTCGGCTACGGTCACGGCTCGGTGGCGGAGCACGCCGTGGTACACCTGGCGCTGGAGGATGTCAGCATCCTCGCCAGCAAGGTCATCGAAGACGCGCGCCTGGCCAGTTTCACCGAGAAGTCCACGCGCTACGTGGTGTTCGACGAGAGCCGCTACCACACGCCCGCCGAATTCCCGCCGTCGCTCGATGTGCCGCCGTCTTCCGTTCTGCGCCTGTTGCTGGGAACCTACGCGCGCTTGATGCCGCAAGTGACCGCCGAGGTCGAACGCCGAACGCCGCGCAAGGAAAGCCAGACGGAACGCGCGTGGAAAGCCGTGTGCCGGTCGTCGGCGTGCGATATCCTGCGGTATCTTCTGCCGACCGCCACGCACACGAATCTGGGCATCACCGCCAACGCGCGCACGCTGGAACACCTCATCACGAAGATGCTGTCGCACCCGCTGGCGGAGTGCCGGACGCTGGGCGCGCAAATCAAGGACGAGGCGCGGACGATCGTGCCGACGCTCATCAAGTATGCGGACCGGAGCGACTACCTGGCCGAGGCGCCGGGCATCATCAACGAATATGCGGACGTGTTACCGCAAGTAACACCGGCCGAAGGGCCGGACGTGCGCCTGATACGCGCGCCATTCGAGCCGGAGATTGACCTGGCAACGGCCCTGCTGTACGATCGGGGCACGCTGGATTGGACGGTGTTGCGAGAGGCCGTGGCGGAATGGCCGCGCGAGCGTGTAGAGGCGGTCCTTCGCTCCGCGCTGGCACGCAAGCCCGAAGGCATGCGGGGCGACCACGACCAGGTCCTCCGGCATTTGGAACACCTGACGTACACGTTTGAAATCACCATCGACTACGGCGCGTTCCGCGATATCCACCGGCACCGGATGGCAACGCAGACGCGGCAGAGGCTGACGCCCGACCTGGGCTACTCCACTCCGCCCGAAATCGCTGAACTCGGCCTGCTGGACGACTACCGCCGGTGTATGGACACGGCCGCCGAGGCGTTCCGCGAACTGGAGAGGACAGCCCCCGACGCCGCGCCTTACGTGCTTCCGCTGGCCTACCGCATGCGTGTGCTGTTCACGTGGAACCTGCGCGAAATGGACCACTTCATCACGCTCCGGTCGTCCCGCCAGGGACACGCCTCGTACCGCAGAATCGCGCAGGACGTTTGGAAGGCTTTGAACCGGGCCAGCCCACTGCTGGCGGAGTTCATCCGCGTGGATATGAACGATTACCGCCTCGCGCGGGACGTGTGAAACAACCAAGGAGACACCATCAATGGCATCGGAAATCAGCATCAAAGTACAGAAACTGCGCGCGTATCTGGAGGCGAACGGGCTGAAGGCGGCCTTCTTCACCCAACGGGCCGGAGTGGCGTGGATAACCGGCGGCAATACGAATATGATTGTGATGGGCTCGGAGACCGGGGTCGGAACGCTGGCCGTAACGCCCGACGCAAAGTACCTTATCGCCGACAACATCGAGACGCCGCGCCTGATGGACGAGGAGTTAGCCGGACAAGGCTGGACGCCGCTGACCTACCCGTGGCACGAAGGCGAGGCAGGAACCATCCGGTTGCTGGCACAGGTGGCCGGCGACGGAAAGAGCGTTACCGATGCCCCGTTGCCCCGGTTCGGCGAGCACGGAAGTTGCCGGAACGCCGCCGCCGACCTGGCGCGCCTGCGCTGGAGCCTTCTGCCCGAGGAGGTCGACCGCTACCGCGCGCTCGGAGCGGAAACATCGGCGTGTATGGGCGAATCCTGCAAGGCGATCCGGCCGGGCATGACCGAGTTCGAGGCGGCCGCCGACCTGGGAAAACGCCTGCTGGAGCGCGGCATCTTCCCGAACCTTATCCTGGTCGCCTCCGACGACCGCCTGCTGAAGTACCGCCACCCGATACCGACCACGAAGAAGATTGATAAAACATGCATGCTGGTCACGTGCGCCCTGCGCCACGGGCTCATCATCAACGTGACGCGCATCGTGCATTTCGGCCCGGTTTCCGCCGACCTCAAACGCAAGCACGATGCGTGCAACCAGGTGCAGGCCGACCTGATGGCGGCCACCATTCCCGGCGCGACCACCGACGTGTTGTGGAAGGTGATGACCGAGTCCTACGCCCGCAACGGTTACGCCGAGGAGTGCAACCTGCACCACCAGGGCGGTTCCACGGGCTACGCGGGCCGCGACTGGTTCCTGCGACCGTCCACGAATGAGACCGTGCTGGAAAACCAGGCGTTCGCGTGGAATCCCAGCATCACCGGCACCAAAGGCGAGGAGACGTTCCTGGCGACTTCAAGCGGGCCGGACAACTTCACCGCCACGCCGGACTGGCCGGCGACTACGTACACTTCGGGCGCTGTGAAGATCGCCCAGGCGGACATTCTGGAGAGGTGAGTGCCCTAACCCCCCGCCCTTTGGGCATACGGGCGGTCGTATGGGCGAAGGGCGGGGGTTAGGGACGGAATCACACGACTCGAGGCATGCTGAGCGGAGCGAGGAACGAGCGTAGTCGAAGCACGCCGTTGATGTTCTTGGAGGTCGGCCACTTCGACTGCATTCCGTCACTTCGTGCCGGAACTCCGCTCAGTGTGCCTCGAGTGTTATTCGGAACGGTAATTGGCCATGCCTGACGACCTCCGATATCCGCATAAACTGTTTGACCCGAAACTCATCGCCGGCTTCCTGTGCGGGAGGGAACCGGTGTCGGTCAACCTTTTACCCGGCAAGTGCAACACGAACTATGCCCTCACGCTTTCCGATGGCAAACGGTTCGTTCTGCGGTTGCGCAGTCGCGGCGACGCGGAGCGGGAATCGGCCGTGATGGACCTGGCGCGGACGGTGGTTCCGGTTCCGGAGGAAGTGGCGCGCGGCGAAGGCTGGTCGATTTACACTTTCATCGAGGGGCGCTTGCTGTCGGAGGTCCCTGAATGCCTGTGCGCCGCGGCGGAGGCCTTGGCCCGGCTGTCGGAGGTCACGTTCCAATTGTCCGGTTGGATACAGGCCGACGGTTCCATCGCGCCGTTCGACTTCGGCGAGGGCGACGACTTCACCACCTCGATGCTGAAACGGCCCGAGGTGCGCGCGTGGCTCGGTGAGGAAACGGCTGAGGCCATCCCGCGAATCATGGCGCGCGAGGCCGGGACGTTTGCCGAAGTGGGCGCGCAACATTCTCTCGTCCACGGCGACTTCAACCCGACCAATATCCTCGTTCACAACGGCGTGGTGAGCGGCGTCGTGGACTGGGAGTTCAGCCACTCCGGCACGCCGTATATGGACATCGGCAACCTGTTGAGGCACACCGCACCGGAACGGCATTCATATATCGAAACCGGCCTGCGGTCCGGCGGGATGAGCCTTCCCGCTGACTGGAAAAAGCGCGCCCAACTCATCGACCTTTCCAGCTACCTCGAATTCCTCACCAGCGCCCGCTCCGACGACTTCAAGCGGCAGTGCGCGGAGCGGGTGCGGGAGTTCGTGGTAGAATACAGGTGAAGACAAGGGAACCAGGGAGAGTGTGAATTGCTATGAGCAAACTCCGTGAAAAATGGGCCTCCTGCTACCAAAGGCACCCGTGGTCGCTTCCCATCGTGGTGGTGCTGATACCATGGATTCCTCTGTTCCTGTTCGGTATTCTCTTATCCCTGGACCGCTTGTTTCCGTCCCCCTTGGAGCGCGGCGCCCAAGCATATGAGCGCGACGATTACCGGACCGCGGAGAAACTCTATCGGCGTGTGGCGCAGGGAGATACAAACCCGAATTATATCTACTGGCCGACCGTCCAATCAAAATGGGGCGCGGCATTGATTCGTTGCGGCAGACCGAGCGAAGTCTCGGAAGCCGTGAACACACCAAAGGGAAGAAACGCGAAGCCGGAAGACCTTAATGTGCTGGGCGTGGCCGCGCTGGCTCTGGGCTCGAACGAATCGGCAGTCGGATGGTTCCGGAAAGCCAGCCTTCTTCAGCCCCAAATGCCGGTGTATCACCACAACTGGTCCATCGCGCTCGAGCGGGTCGGCGATTCGGCCGGCGCACGACGGGAGAGGGTGTTCGCTGTGCGGAAAGGGGGGCCGCGATTTCGTTCCCTCAAGGAGCCTGTGGCGTGTGAAATGGACTTTCGACCGCTGAAACCGGCGGACTACACGCTGAGCGCGGGCACCATGGGCGAAAAGCCAGAGGAGGGAAAGCGACAGTGACTTCCGAGAAGCGTGGTCGAACTCCGCTGGTAAATGTGTTTAGCGGTGGGTGTGTGCTCAGCGCTCTCTTTCTGGCCAGTCTCGTATTGGCTTATCTCGTTACTGCAGTGACATGGGTATCTTGGAGCTACAAGGATTATTACGCGCTTAGGAGCGGTATGAGGGCGTATAAGAATGGTGACTACCAGACAGCGGTCGAAAAGTTTAAATTGGCCTCTTATGGATATGAGAGGCAGAGCCACTTCTGGGCATCGGCTCTGATTCGGGCTGGAAAGGCGTATGAGGTGCCCGTCGCGCTCGATCAACCCTCGCGCAACAGGCTCGAACCCGACGACCTGAATGTGCTCGCTGTCGGTGCAATGAGCGGCGGAAGATACGGGGATCCGTCAATATGGCTTGAGGAGGCCGTCACGAGGTCTCCGGAAGAACCGGCCTTCCACCACAATCTGTCCATCGCGTATGAACGGGCCGGTAGGACAGCTGATGCCGCGCGCGAGAGAGCACTGGCCATCAAGCACGGCGGCGCCAAATACGGGACGCTGAAAGAACCGCTTGCCGGGCGCCTGGATCATATCAAACTGAGACCGGACTACCGGGACGACTGACATCGCTTACATTGTTTGCGACAGTTGCGGATGATGGCGCTCCGATGATATCATCCTTTTATCGAGCACACACGAAGGAGTGTACCATGTCGCAAGTGATGAGTCTTCGGCTCAAAGATCAACAGATGGAGCGGTTGCGCCGGATTGCGCGGCGTATGGGGCGCACTGCGAGCGAAGTCGGAGCGCTTCTGGTCGAAGAAGGTCTGCGCGAGGCCGAGTTCGCCTTGATAGAATTCCGCGATTCGCCGCTCGGGCGGCAGGCTTGCATCAAGGCCAGCGGCCTCGCCGTGTGGGAGGTCGTGATGGTCGCGCGCGACTATGACCTCGATGTCGAGCGGACCGCGGAGCACCTGCGCTGGCCTGCCTTCAAAGTCCAGGCGGCCTTAAACTACGCGTCTGCATTTCCCGATGAAATCGAGTACGCCATCACCGACAACGACGCCTGCGATTTCGAAACGCTCTCCCGCGTTCTCCCTTCGCTGGAACGCTTCCCGGTGGACGCGTGAATCACGTGCTGGCTTTCCTGCTGGATGAGCATATCTCTCCCGTGGTTGCCGACAGACTGAACGCATCGCGCACCGAGATACCGGTCACAAGCCTGCAGGCGTGGCACGGCGGCGCTTTCCTGGGCGTTGACGACAGCCTCCTGCTGAGAACGGCCTTCGAGGAACGCAGAACGCTGGTCACATACGACAAGCGGACACTGTGGCCCTTGTTGCAAGACTGGGCGGAACAGGGGATGCACCATGCCGGAGTGGTTTTCGTGAGTCGTTCCTGTTGCCCGCCGTCGAACATCGGCGGTCTGGTGCGCGCCCTGACATCGCTGTGGGACAGCCAGTCGGAGCGGGACTGGACCGACCGAGCCGTGTACCTGTGAACCTTGACCTCCCACACCCCGTTTGCTACATTCAAAGCGTCGCCGGGCCTGTTCCCGGCGCTTCGCTTTACAGGAGGCGACAATGCCCATCCTCACCCCCGATGACGTTCGGAAAATCGCCCTGCTGGCGCGCCTGGAGATGACCGAAGACGAGGTCGCTATCTATGCCGGCCAACTCGACGGCATCCTCGGCCATCTGGCCGAACTGCAGGCCCTGGATACCGCGGACGTGCCGCCCACCTCGCACAGTGTCGGCGGCAAGAACGTGACCCGCGCCGATGAGCCGCGCGCGAGCCTGAATCCCGATGACGTGGTCGCCGGAGGGCCCAGCGTTGAGGGCCATTTCTTCGTCGTGCCGCAGATTGTGGACGTTTGAACCCTTATGATTGACTGGAATACAACCACTGCTTTCGAAACCGCCTCCGCCGTCGCGAAGGGCGAAGTCTCCGCGCGCGAGGTCGCCGAGGCCGCCCTGCGCCGGATCGAAGCGCTCGAACCGAGGATTTCCGCCCTGTTGACGGTGACCGCCGACCGCGCCCTGGAAACGGCCGACGCCATCGACGCGCGCCGTTCCGCCGGCGAGGCCCTTCCGCCTCTGGCCGGCGTTCCCGTGGCCGTGAAAGCCAACATGGCGGTGCGCGGGGTCGAGACGAACTGCGCGTCGAAAATCCTGAAGGGCTGGAAACCACCCTATACCGCCACCGTCCCCGGCTTGTTAGAAGACGCGGGCGCCGTGTTTGTCGGGACCGCCAATATGGACGAGTTCGCGATGGGCTCCTCCACCGAGAACTCGGCGTATCAGGTGACCCACAACCCCTGGGACACCGAACGCGTGCCGGGCGGCTCCAGCGGAGGCTCGGCGGCGGCCGTGGCGGCGGGTGAAGCGCTGATGGCCACCGGTTCCGACACGGGCGGAAGCATCCGACAACCGGCCTCCTACTGCGGCGTCGTGGGTATGAAACCGACCTACGGCCGGATTTCGCGCTTCGGACTGGTGGCGTTCGCCTCGTCGCTGGACCAGATCGGCCCCATCACCCGCGATGTGCGCGACGCGGCCCTGATGATGAACGTCATCGCCCGCCACGACCCGCGCGATTCGACCAGCGCGGATATCCCGGCGCCGGATTACCTTTCCGCGCTGACCGGCGACGTGCGCGGCCTCAGGATCGGCCGCCCGGCGGAGTTCTTCGTGGAAGGCATTCAGCCGGAGGTTCGCAATGCCATCGACGCGGCGTTCGCGAAGTACGAGGAACTCGGCGCGCAGGTGGTGGACGTCTCTTTGCCGTATGTGAAGTACGCGATGCCGGCCTACTACATCATCGCGCCCTGCGAGGCGAGCAGTAACCTGGCGCGCTACGACGGCGTGCGCTACGGCCACCGCACCGGCGACGACCTGGATATGATTCAGATGTTCATGCGCACGCGGCGCGAGGGATTCGGCCCCGAAGTGAAGCGCCGTATCATGATTGGCACGTATGCCCTGTCGTCCGGCTACTACGACGCGTGGTACCGCAAGGCCCAGCAAGTCCGCACGCTTATCCGGCGCGACTTCGACCGCGTGTTCGAGCAGTGCGACGTCCTGCTGACGCCCACCGCTCCGGCGACGGCGTTCCGCATCGGCGAGAAGGTGGACGACCAGTTCCAGATGTACCTGGAGGACGTGTGCACCATTCCGGTGAACCTCGCCGGACTGCCCGGTCTCTCCGTGCCGTGCGGTTCGGCCGAGGGAATGCCCGTCGGGATGCAGTTGATCGGGCGGCACTTCGAGGAGGACGTTCTTTTGAAGGCCGGCCACGCGTTTGAGCAAGCGACCGAATGGGGCAGACGTCTCGCGCCCATCGCGAGGGAGGTGTCGGAATGAGCGATACCAGGTACGAAGCCGTGGTCGGCATGGAGGTTCACGCCGAACTGCGCACGAAGTCCAAGATGTTTTGCGGGTGCGCCAACGCGTTCGGCGGCGACGCCAACACGCAGACGTGCCCGGTTTGCCTGGGCCTGCCGGGAAGCCTTCCCGTACCCAACCGCCGCGCCATCGAACTGGTGGTGCGCACTTCGCTGGCTTTAAACTGCTCCATCACATCACCCACCATCTTCCACCGCAAGAACTACTTCTACCCTGACCTGCCGAAGGCGTACCAGATCTCGCAATACGATGATCCCATCGGCCAGCACGGCTACGTGGACTTCACTGTGAACGGCGAGCCGAAGCGCGTGCGCATCCGCCGCGTCCATTTGGAGGAGGACACCGGCAAGTTGTTCCACAATCCGGGCGACGTCAGCAGTCACGTGGACTACAACCGGTGCGGCGTTCCCTTGATGGAGGTGGTCAGCGAGCCGGACATCCACTCCGCCGATGAAGCGCGCGAGTACCTGGTCGCCCTGCGGAATATCCTGGTTTACCTGGGCGTTTCCGACGGCAAGATGGAGGAAGGCAGTTTCCGCGCGGAGCCGAACATCTCGGTCCGGCCGGTCGGGACGGATATCCTCAGCACGCGCACGGAATTGAAGAACCTGAACTCGTTCCGCGTGGTATATCGCGGCATCGACGCGGAACTGGCACGCCAGGTGGCCATGATTGAGCGGGGCGAACCGGTGGTCCAGTGTACGCTACGGTGGGACGAGGCCACCGGAACCACCATACCGATGCGCTACAAGGAATCGGAGGCTGATTACCGCTACTTCCCGGACCCCGACCTCATTCCTCTGGAGTTTGATTCGGCGTTCGTCGAGGAACAGCGCTCGGCCCTTCCGGAACTGCCGCGCGCCAAGTCGGAACGCTTCCAGTCGCAGTACGGACTCAGCGCCTACGACGCCGATGTGCTGACCGCCGACCGCGAAACAGCGGACTACTTCGAGGAGGTCGCCACTGCCTGCGGGAATCCCAAGGCGGCCGCGAACTGGGTGACCGGCGAGTTGGCGCGCGTGCTGAACGCCGGGAACCTCACCATCACGCAGACCCGCATCCCCTCGGCCGGCCTGGCCGAACTGATCAAACTCATCGAGGACGGCGTCATCAGCGGAACCATCGCCAAGATGGTGTTTGAGTCGATGTTCAACGAGGGCAAGACCGCGCGCCATGTGGTGGAGGAGAAGGGTCTGACGCAGGTTACCGACACGGGCGCCATCGACGCCATCGTGGACGAAGTCATCGCGGCCAACCCGTCGGAAGCCGCCCGCTACCGCGCCGGTGAGGAGAAACTGCTCGGCTTCTTCGTGGGCCAGGTGATGAAACTGAGCAGGGGCAAAGCCAATCCCGGCATGGCGAACGAGGCGGTAAAGCGGAAATTGGGGGGGTGAGCCCGGGGCGGTGCCCCCGGGCTAACGTTGGTTTGCCCCTTCAGGGCATCGTGTGATCAACCGATGAAGGTGTTTGTATTTCGTCAAGCGCCGAAGGCGCGTTCCAACATTGCCCGGGGCGGCGCCCTGGGTAGCTTGGTGTGCGCCGTGATGCTGTTGTTCTGCGCCCCTCATGAAGCCGATGGGAAGCCGCCCAGGGACATCCCGGTCGCCGTTTCATCCGTGGATATCCAGGCGGACCACACAAGCGGGAGCCAGCAGAGCGGCATCGTGCAGGCGTCGGGCAATGTGGTGGTCACCGTGACGGCTGTGACACCGGACGGGCGGACGGAGACGGCGGTGATGAGGGCCGATTCGGTTTCCGCCGACTTCAATGCCGGGCGCGTGGTAGCGCAGGGCGGCGTTTCGGCGGAATACGGCGGACAGACCATCCGGGGGCAAAGCCTGAGTTATGACTGGGTGGCCCGATCCGGAACCGTGCATCAAGTGATCACCCGTGTGGAAGGTGTGAATTTCCGCGGGGAGCGGTTGGAGTACTCGCCGAACCTCCAGACGATGTACAACGTGGAGGTGAGCACCTGCGGTACCGAACGCCCCGATTACCGTTTCCTGGCCGGGCGCGTACAGGTAAAACATCCGCTGGGATTGGCGCTGAGCAACGTGACTCTGGAGTTGTTTGGCCGCCGGATACTGAGTTTTCCCCATATCGAATACGGACGGAAGGCGCGACCAAGAGGAGGTACGAACCGGCTTCCCATCCCGATGCCGGGCTACTCCGAAGCTTCAGGATTCACCTTCACCCAACCCATTCCGATCGGTCCCGGGTGGAGCGCGGAACTGGAAGCAACCTCGCGCGCGGGCTGGCGCGGAGGCGTATCCTGGGAGGCGGGAGGGGCGGTGCGTCCGTATGTGGACGCCGACTGGAAGCAGGAACAAAGCGTGCGCGACCGCGAACCGACGCTGGTTTCGCGTGTGCCGGAAGTGGGAGTGCGATACGGGGAGAAGAACCTGCTGACGTTCAGCGTCGGTCGGATCCGCGAGCACGAAACCCGTCTCACGGCGACGCGAGCCGAGGCTGACGTGAAGATCCCGCTGGTGGCAAGGAACGGCCGGACGTCCTGGCGTGTATCGCTGGAGGGGATAGCCGCCTCGTATTCCACGGGCGACAGCCGGGCATCTCTGACCACGATTGCGGCCTGGAAGCGGGGCAACGGCGACTTCTACCGCGAGTTCGGTTTTCGAAAGACGGTCTCGACGGGTGACACACCGTTTATGTTCGACGAAGTGTGGTTGCGCAACGAGTTGTTCGGGGGATTCCGGACGGGATACGGAAACAACCGCATCGAGGTGGCCGTGCGGTATGATACGTCCAGAGAGCGCATGTACGACACGGAAATTGCGCTTTCGAGGCGTATTCGATGCGTGGAACCGGAGATACGCTACAGCACCCGGAAAGAATCGGTTTCCGTGGGAGTGCGGGTCCTCGGTCTAGGATTTTAGGAAAAACCGACACAAAAAAAGTCGGGAGCCGACGAAAAATCGGCTCCCGACAAGAATCCAAAACCTACAGTTTGCCACCGATAACGGTGATCTTGGTGCCGCAGTCAGGGCAAGTTCCCTGAACGGCAGTCCGCTTGTTCTTGGTTTCGATCTGCTTGGCGCCTTTGATGTCCTTCTTCGCCTTGCACTTAACACAATAGCCTTGCACCGGAGCCTCCTTCTGCCACGATGGCGATAATGAATCAGGCTGGTGACCGCATACGATGACGCGGCAACACCTTGGCGCACACGCGCCTCACACCTAATTAGTTAGCACATAACGGGCCATTTACGCAACAATCGCGGAAAATCCTGCAAAAATGAGCATAATTCCAGCGCGAACCAAACCGGCTTTCTTTTACTCGCCGGGCTTTCTGGACTACGATCTGGGGCCGTCGCACCCCCTGAAACCGATTAGAATTCGAACCACTTATGATCTTCTGACCTCCTGCGGGGCTTTTGAACCGGACGGTTGGCTGGAGGAGAGGGAGGTGGTACCCGCTCCGCTGGATGCCGTGCTGGAGGCGCATTCGCGGGAGTACGTGGATGCCCTGGTCCGGTTTGACGACGGTCACTGGCGACCCGAAGCCGCCGGTTTCGGATTGGGCACGGGAGATACGCCGTTGTTCCCGGGCATGTGGACCGCGTCGTTGATTTATGCGGGTGCCACGCTTGGAGGAGCCGATTTTGTTGCGGAAACGGGTGGTCGGGCTGTCAACCTGTCGGGCGGTCTGCACCACGCGCATCGTGACCGGGCGGCCGGATTCTGCATCCTGAATGACTGCGTGATGGGGATACAGCGACTGCTGAAGACCTTCGACCGGGTGCTGTACCTGGACATCGACGCCCATCACGGAGACGGGGTGCAGGAGGCGTTCTGGACCAGCGACCGCGTTGTCACCATCTCCATCCACGAAAGCGGTGTCAGCCTCTATCCGGGCGGAGGATTCCCGGAAGAGCTGGGGGAAGGGGCAGGCAAGGGTTACTGCATCAACGCGCCGTTGCGGGCGGAATCCGGAGACGATGATTTCCTGGTTGTGTTTCGCGAGATCGTGCCTCGGGCGATCGAACGGTTCCGTCCGAACGCCATAGTGACACAAATGGGCGCTGATGCGCATTATTCGGACCCTCTGACGCACCTGCGGTTGACCACCACGGCATACGAGGAGGTAACCAGGTATGTGGACGGGACGGGTTTGCCCTGGCTGGCGCTGGGCGGCGGCGGATACAACATCCGGTCTGTGCCACGGATATGGACTCTTGTGTGCGCTCTGATGGCGGGACGCGAACTGCCGGATGACGTTCCCGCGCTTGAGAACACGACCAACGATATCCGAATACTGCGAGATCACGCCCGGCCCCACCTGGAGAATGCGGATCGAAGCCGGCGCACGGCTCAGGAAACGGTTCGCGCACTGAAGGTGCTGTGGGGGCGGTTGGCGCCGGAATAGTCCTTCAGTCGTAGTTTTCCACGCGAACCGCGCGGCGTTCGTAGCCGTAACGCTCCATCAGGCAGGCTCTGACGGGCTGGGTAAAGGCGCGCACGCCGCTGACCATCGGAACGACGTCGTGGCCGAAATGCGGGATTTTGTCCAGAACCGAGAGTTCATCGCGACCGCCATCGAGCGAAACGGGATGATACGTGAACCACGAAGCCCGTTCAGCCAATTCCGTCAAAGCCTCGTGAAAAACCAGGTCTCCCGACGTCGGCGCGCCGGAAATGAGCGTAACCGACGGTGGATTCCCAAGGCGTTCCAGTTCCTTCAGGATACAGTGCACGGGCACGACACCGGTAAAGCGCGCGAGGAACACGATGCCTGCGGGCAGAGGGTCGGGTAACACGAACTTGCCCGCAACAGCGCCCACTTCCACAGAATCGCCGGGCAGTAGCGATTTGAGGTACTGCGTGCCGACACCTTCCGGCACATCGTCGAAAACGAGCGGGACAGGGCCTTCCACCCAGGCAGGTTGAGCGAAGGAATACGCGCGCACAAGGGGCGGGTGCGGACCGACGGGAAGCCTGAGCGATGCCCACTGCCCCGGTTGCCACTCCAGTTCCGCGGCGTCCCTTTCCAGGTTTAGGGCGTAGGCGTGGGGGCCGGCGTTTCGCAGGTCCCGGACGCGAAGAGTGACGGGGAATCCGGACATCGGCATCAGTGCGGCGTCTCCTTCACCGCATTGCGGTTCCACGCGGGGATTTCGATGATGATATCCCGTTCGCCGTTGGGAACGCACTGGCATCCGAGGCGGCTCTGGATGGTGATTCCGGGCGCTTCCTCCAACTGGTCCAGTTCGTCGTCACCGGCCTCGTTGCAGGAGTCGCCGCCTTCCCTGACGATAACGTGGCACGTACTGCAAGCGCACACGCCGCCGCAGGTGTGCTCCAGTTCGATGTGGTGCCCTTCGCAGATGTCCAGTATGCTTCCCGGCAGACCGGTGCGCCCGTAAGGGATATCTTCCGGACGAACCTCGACGACCTGTTCCTCTCCGTCGTGGATGATCGTGACCCGGAACGGCTTGACCGCCGGTGTGAAATGGGCTTTCTCGATGTATGGGTTGGTTCCCGCCATGCGTTGTTCCTTTCTTGCGTGTCCGAAACATGATACACCGCATTCGGGAAAAGGATTCAGGATTCGGGATTCGGGATTCAGAATCGTGCTCCGAATTGTCACCGGCCGAGTTCTTCAATTCGCCTGGCAAGCGTGATGCGGGCGGCGTCGATCCTGGCGTGATCGTTGTCCTGGGCGAACTGGTCCGGTGATTTCACCAGTTCGGCGGCGATACGGTCGGCGAGGGCTTTGTCACCCAGGTCGGCGACGCGTTTCAGGTACTCGTAATCCTGCATCGACTGCCGGTGGAAGCGGAGGCGAAGGGATGGGATCGGTATATCGCGCGAGCCTCCCACGCGGTCCGGCGTGCCGGGATAGAACAGAGTGCCGTCTCCATTGGCGTCGAAATAGAACTGATTCCGCCACGGATTGTTTCCTTTGGTGTAGGCCATCGTGGTCAGGTAGTAAAGGAAGCCCTGGAAGTTGTAGCGCCAAGTGAAGAAACCGGTGATGCGGGCCGCCATGGCGGAGTCGTCGATGAAATAGGAAGGCCAGCGCCCGCCCTTGTGCAGAGGTTCTCCACGCGACATCATCGCGTGGTACCACCAGACCCGTTCGCCCTTGTCCTGACGTTTCTTAATCTCATCAGCGGTGGCGTGTTCCCCGTCATCGAACCAGTTGACTGGAACGCACCAAAGGTTGCAGGCTCCGTCCAGTTCGGGCGACCAGGTGTTGGTCACCAGAGCCCAACCGTCCGGCACCGCTTCCCGGAAGAACTCGGCCTGTTCGCGTCCGGCGTAGAGTTTCTTCTTGCCGAACGGCTCGTCGTAAGCGTACAGGAAAGCGCGGTCCATCCAGCCTTTGGCGCGGAACCTTCGCGCGTATTCGCGGTAAACGGCGATGGCTTCCCGCTTGCCTGTGGTGTTCATCCAGGGGCAGGGGCGTTTGATGTCGGCCTTCAAGCCGACGTCCATCCAGGATGTGCCGTTGGTTGTCGCCACGAGATACGTTTCGTTTTCCCATAACTCGGCGGGTTGGACGCCCCGTTTGGCGATGTGGTATACCTTGCGCAGTTTGCCGATGAACCCCTTGTACATCGGGTTTTCCGTATCGATGGGCCCGGGCGAGCGGTAGACGTTGTACTTCGCGGCGTTCAGTTTCGGGTACTTCGCGTTCGTGACATCTTCCCACAACAGCGAAACCGCCTGATTGCCGGTATTGTTGACGATTACATGGGCGGAGCCCTGCGTTTCGCCTTCCGCGTTGACGGCAGTGACGCGATAGGCGTAGGTGCCCTTCGCCAGGCTTCCCGCGCCGCCCATCGTGCCGACACTGACCTCGGGCGCCGCAAGGGCGCTTCTCGACACCGTTTGAGGGGCAATGTCAATCGTGTTGGCGGTTCCGTCCGGGGTACCGGCCATCACTTCGCCGTAGAGCGAATCGTAACGGCTCCAATCCGGTATGCGCGCGCCGCGTTCCGGGTGCATGGGATCGTAATCGTACCACGGAAGGCCGGTGTTCAGCCACAAGCCCCACGGAGATATGCCGTTGGCAACGCCTTCCCGTGCGTACATTCGTACCAAACGCGCCTTTTCTTCTTCTGTGTCCGCGTGGTGCTGAGCCAGCAGGCCGCTGTCGTAGCCGAAGGATGTCGGCAGGGACGCCATTTTCGGCAGTGTGAAGTTCCACACGTGGAGGGAAACGGGCACCGAGACGGTTGGCTGTCCGGTAGCGGTGACTGTGGCAGTTCCCTTGTAGTCGCCCGGACGAGCGCTGTCCGGGACGCGGATATCGACCCAGACGGCCTGGTTCTCATCCGTGTTCACGTCGAACGGGCACCCGTTTCTCTGTTCGCCGAACCAGCGGTCGCGGCCGATGGGAATCAGCGCGTCCGGCCAGGATCCTTCGTCCTCGTGCCTGGGCTTGTCGAATGAGGAGGACGATATCTCGATGGTCGCCTCCCGGAAAAGAGCGATATCTTGCAATTTTACGCCACTGGAACCGGTCAGTGCGCCGAGTTGGACGTTGACGTTCTTGAGCGACATGCGGTCGGCGCACACGATGAGTTGGAACGAGGCGTATTCGTTGCGGGCGGCGTGGAGTTCGGCGGAGACGCGTTCGGGCTGGGGCGGAGCATTCGGGCGTATCTTCTCGGCATCGCCGGCAATCCAGACCTTCATGCCGGGGCTTCCGGTGAATTCACCGCCGGGCGTTCGACTGTCTTTCGGGTAAAGCAGGAAAGTGATGAATCCCGCGGCCACAACCGCCGCGGGAATCCACCACCAGTGTGGGAGTTGTTTCTTCATTTTCTTCGGCTTGGGCACGGTTTCACCGGCGGGTTGCGTTCACGACCAGTGTGTGCGTCGAACGCGGTTCCACTCCGCCGACCGTGAGTTTCAGGCGTCGGTCCTTGATGCTCAATTCTACCGGTTTGCCGTCCAATTTCGCGCTGTCCTTCGAGATGTCAACCTCAAACGGCAACAGAGGTTCCCACGTAGTTTCCCTGTCTGTGAAGTCGCCGGCAATCAGCGTGATATTAAACGTCACCGCTTCGCCCGGAGCGGTTTTCTCCGGCGTGAAACTGACGCTTGCCGCCGGTGGTCGGATGCGGATATCCGGCGCGGGCACATCCTCATATTTGCAATTGACAAACTCGGAGGGCCAGATGCCTTGCTGGGCGGCGGCTTTCAGCGCGGTGACGGCGCCGACGTGCAGATTGGGGTGTGTGGGATTCCAGAAACTGCAGTCGATGTACTTGACCTTCGCGGCGACGGGCCAGTTTTCGGCGGAAACCAGGTAGGCGGAACCTCCGCGCCGTATGAACCGGCACCGTGTGGCGGTAACGGTCACCCCGCCGCAACCGTAGATGTCGGGTACTCCGTGGATGTCGATGTCGCCGCACTTCTTGCCGGCGCCGAAGTCGATGGCAGGACACTCTTTGGTGCCTGCTTCAAAGTAGCAGTCAGTCAGCGTCACATCTCCGGCGTTGGCCATGCTGTGGAATCCGTTGTTCACGGCGATGCAGTTGGTCATCGAGGACGGGAACTCCTTCAGTCCCCAAATCTTGAAGGCTTGCCTGACAGCGTTTGTCACGATGGAATTGCTGATGTGCGCGGAGCCCTTGATGTCGATGGCGTCGCCACTGCAACCGTCGATGTGCACATTGTCCAGGGTCACCGGGTCGAGTGCCAGTTCGATGCCGATGCCGTCACTGCCGGTGTCATCGTTCTTCACGCGGGCCTTGGAGTAGAAGTTTTTTATCGTAACGTTCGAACTGCTTCCCGGTCCAATATCGAGGATTGTCCAAGGGTTGTCGTCGCATTCCACGATGACCCGGTTAACGGTGATGTTCTTTGTAACGCCCTTGCCGGCCGCTCCCATTTTGAGGAACGTTTTCGTGCGGGTGATGCGGAGGTCCTCAAACAGATAGTCCGACGCGGGAAAGAAAGCGTAAATCGCCCACTTGCCGTTATCGATGCGACCGTTGCGAATCGTGATGCCGCCGCCTTCGACCGAGATGCCGCGGCTTCCGCGCCCGTCCGGCAGTTTATCCGGCAGGGTGATGGTTTTTCCGCCGAGGTCCAGCGTCACGCCGGCTGTAACCGGTGTGTCGCACGGCATGGTGATGTTGGCTTTGAGAAGGACAGTGTCTCCCTTCTTGGCGCTTTTCATCGCGTTGTTGTAGTCCGAAGGGGAGGAAACGTTGTAGGTCTTCGCCGCGGCGGCGGACAGAACGGCGACAAAGCAAAGGATGGGAACGAACGTCCGTCGGCGGACTGCCGGCAAAGTGATCATCAGGGATCCTTTCGGGACAGTGTCAGCCCTGGCGCGGGGGAATGCGAAGCAGTCCGGTATCTTCCGTGCCGCCGCCCTGTCCTTCTGTATATTGACGCGCGCGTTCCTCGATGCGTTTCATCAGAGCGTCGACCATCTCGGATTCCTTGTACTTGCGCACCACTTCGCCGTCTTCAATGAGCAGGCCAACGCCCACACCGCCGGCCAGGCCCACATCGGCGTGACGGGCCTCGCCGGGGCCGTTGACTTCACAACCCATGACGGCAACGCGCATCGGGATCTTCATCAGGTCGGGGCGTTCGCGCAGGCGGCGGTCGACTTCGGCGGCCATCGCCACGATATCCACGTCGGCGCGACCGCACGAAGGACAGGAAATCAGCGTAATGCCGCTGTCGCGAAGGTTCAGTGCCCTCAGCATCTCGTGGCCGACCTTGGCCTCCTCGCAGGAGTCGCCGGTCAGCGAAACGCGGATGGTGTCTCCGATGCCCTGGGCCAGCAACGCCCCGATGCCGACGGCGGAGCGGATGGTTCCCTGCCAGGGCAGGCCGGCCTCGGTGACGCCCAGGTGCAGGGGGTAATCGAAGGCTTCGGATGCCATCTGGTAGGCGCGGATCATCGTCGGCACTTCGGTGCTCTTGAGTGAGATGATGATGTCGTGGAAATTGTTGCGCTCCAGCACTTCCACGTGCTCGCGCGCGGAGTCGACCAGGGCCTCCGGCGTCGGTTCCGGGTACTTCCTGATGTTGATACTGCCGGCGTTCACGCCGATGCGGATGGGGATGCCGCGTTCCTTCGCCGACTTGCAGACGCGTTCCACCTTGTCCGGTTCGCGGATGTTTCCGGGATTGAGGCGCAGTTTGTCGACGCCCTGCTCAATGGCTTCCAGCGCCAACTGGTACTGGAAATGGATGTCGGCGACCAGAGGGATATTGATCTGGCGTTTGATCTCGCCGAGGCACTTCGCCGCGGCCATGTCCGGCACGGCGACGCGCACGATCTCGCACCCGGCGGGAACGAGTTCCCATATCTGGGCCACGGTGGCGTCGATGTCCGTCGTGAGCGTGGTGGTCATGGACTGGACCGAGACCGGCGCATCGCCGCCCACGGCCACACTTCCGACCATCACCTGGTTTGTCTTTTTTCGATGAATCATGGGTTCGGGCTCAAATGCCCTAACCCCCTGGCTCCATTCCCCTCAGGGGGAGGGGGAAGCGCGGGGGTTAGGGAACCGATATCGCTACCATCCTAATCCAACACACAACTGCGAAGGAAGGTTGCCTGAAGGGCAATCACGAAGGTCTTTTCGTGCCCTGCAACAGCGCTTCCACCAGCGCCAGCGTGCGGGGGTCGGACATACGGCGGACGGCGAGTTGCGTTTGTTCGCGCACGTCCTTGTCGGGATCGTTGAGGGCGGTCAGGAGCGGTTTCAGCGCGCGGGTGTCCACGATTCTGCCTATAGCGACGGCCACGGCGCCCCGCACGTTCTGATCGGTATCCCGCATGGCTTCCAGAAGCGGTTCCACGGCGCGGAAATCGTTGGCATCGCCCAATGCCTGCGCGGCCTGCATCCGAACCTGCGGTTGTTGGTCCTTGAGGCACGGGATGATAATCTCCGCGATGGACGAACCGCCGATGAGGCCGAGACCCCGGATGGCGCGCAGACGCACCTCCAGTTCGGCGTCCTGCAGTCCGCTGGAGAGTATCGGAACGGCGCGGGCGTCGCCGGTATCGCCCAGCACCTCCATCAGCCAACTGCGGTGCGCGGGACCGGCCACGGGCAGTGCGGCCTGGACCTTGGACAGAATTGAATCGACTACCTTGGTGCGCACGTCCGCGGCGGGGATGCGCCGTCCGGCGGAGAGGTCCGGTGAGGAGTCAATTTGCCAGGCGCCGATTTCCAATTCGCGCCACCAGGCTTTGTCCCGAAGGAGTTCGTGCAGGAATCCGATGGCTTCGAAGCCTTCCATTCCGCAGGCGGCGTCGATGGAACGCAGGCGCACTGCCCAGTCGGGATCGCGCTTGATGACCGAGCCGAGGTGCTGGAGCGACGTGGCGTCGCCGAGTTTACCAAACGACGCGACGGCGGTGGAGCGGACTTCGGAATCGGGATCACGCAGAAGGTTCAACAGGGCCGCCGCAACGTCGGAACCGCTCATTTCGCCCAGCGCGGCGGCCGCCCACTGGCGCTGACTCGCTTCCATGCTTCGCAGTCTCGGTTGCAGGTCGGCCAGGGTCAACGGGCCGCAACCGGCGGAATCGAAAAGGCTGATCAACTGCGAAGGCGACCACGATTTGTGGCCGTAGACCGCCGAAATAATCCACTCGCGGACGCGGGCGCGATTCCGGATGCTGAGCGCATTGACGGCGCTGGCGACGCGGGTAATGGAATCCGACAGGACTCCGGCTTCGCCTTCAAAATCCGGATCGGCGAGTTGCGTTTGAACGAGTTCGCGCGTCTGGGTTTCGGCCTCGCGCGCTTGTCGCAGGATTTTTTGCAGTCGCTGGTCTGCTTCGTGCCACTGAACGAGGGCTTCAGCCACGCGTTCGCGGGTTGCGCCGGTCAGGTCGTTCAGTAACGTCACGGTTTCGCGGGGCGCCCAGGTCGCGATTTGTCGAACGGCGCTGGGTTGTTCGAAGGTGGGCGCGGAGCCGAGTGGATCGTCCCAAGCCGAAGCCGTGGGCTCCTTGCGGGACGTTGGAATGACTTCGGACGCTTCCGGTTCCTCGATAACCGGCGCCGGTACAGGCGCGGGTTCGGGTTCGACGACGGCCTTATGGGCCGTGACTTCGAATGCGTCGTATTCCTCCTCTTCATCCCGCCCGATCAGGCGGTCCCACCAGTTACGTGCCATAAACGTTCGGATATCTCTAGAAGGCGCAGGCGGCGACCACATCGATTGCGGTCTGACGGTCGACATAACCCTGGCCGCGGAATCGTTGCGGGATCACCCGGAGCGATACCGAGCGGTCCGGGGACGGATTGTAGGTGGCGCCGAGCGTCCATTCAAAGCGGTCGCCCATGTCGGGGAAGTTGCCCCGGAACTGCAGGGCGTCGCGCAGTTGGGTATGGACCTTGATCTGCGGTGTCACGCGGTAGTCCAGACGCCCGAAGAAGGCCTGCGTGTTGGGGCCGAAAGGCGAACCGAGCAACAGGTTGTCGTGTTCCCACGCGACCTGCGGAGCGATGCCCTCGTACGTATCGCGGTCGGCAAGGTAGAATTCCATCCGGCCCTCGCCCTTTCCCTTGAAGAGGTTCGGGTAGTGCACGCCCAGAATCAGCGCCGTCTTGCGCGGCGCGTCGAAGCCGGCGCCCCAATTGAACGGGGCGGCGATGTCGTCGATGATCCATTCCAGGTACCATTCCTGGCCCGGGCGGCGCCGGTAGGTCAGGTCGATCTGCGCCATATAGTTGAATTCATCGTTTCGGATGTTGGAACCGCCGCCTCCACCTCCGATGGGGTGATGGAATATCTGAGTATGCTGGTAAGCGTAGTACGGAATCACCAGACTCAGGGGATTGGGCGGATCGGTGGCGATATAGGCTTCACTGGCGCCCAAATCCCAGCGCGGCGTCAATTTGAACTCCGCGCGGCGCAGGCCGTAGTACTTCGTATCGCCGCCGCTTTGGAAACCGCCGTAAATCTGGGTGATGGTGAACTTGCCGGGGAACTTGCCCCACGACAGTTGCTTGCGTCCCTTGAGCATATACAGTCCGGGCGAGTTGTTGCTCAGCAAGCCGTCTCCGCTGGCAATCGGGCCCGACGACCAGTAGGATTTACCGACTTCCCAGTCCGCGTCCAGCCACCGGGCATTGATGGTCAGCGCGTCGAGTTCGGAGAACTTGTCCGGCAGTGCGCTGGTGGCGCGGTGCAGATTGTTGACCGAGAGGGTTGCGAAAACGTTGGGCGCGATGTCGTAGATGCCGCCTACCCGTCCGAAGCCGTTGAACTCCGATTTGTCCTTGAAGTCCAGGAAGCGCACACCGCCGAACGCCGAGTAACCGATGCGGCTCGTGCCGAGTTCGGAACCGGGCTCCGCCAGCGTCGCTCCCGTTCCGGAAAGGGAGTTGCGAACCGCGGGTTGGAAGCGGAACGTTTGTGCCAGACGCTTCAGCAGGACCTCGTTACGCTCGGTACGTTTTCCCTTGTCGGCGTTCTCGAGAGCGATTCCCGTGAACTGCGCCAGTTGCCGGCGCGTAAACTGGCGCGGGCCCTGGAAATCGACAGCGGCATAGCCGGGAATCAAACCGTCCGCGGCCAGAGAAGAAAGAGCCATATACTCCCAGTGTTCCCAGGGAATGATGTCGCCGCCGTGTTCGCCGTACCCGATCCTCCAGTCCTTCGAGGACGGCTGTCCGGGGGCTGTAGCCTTCTTCGGCTTTTCCACCGGTTTGGGCTTGTCCGCCCTGGGTTCCGCAACCGCGGGGACGGCGGAAGCCGGCAACGCCACCGAATCCAATACGCGCACGGTTTGTCCGGGGTCTGACTGAATCCTGCCCGAAGCCGTGGTCGCATCGACCCGCGTGAGGGTGACTGTGCCAACCGCCAGGCCGAGGCGTTGCACGACGAGGACCATGCCAGGTGTGAGGCCGGAGTTCGGACCGGTGTCGATGGCGGCCTCATTGCCCGATATGGAGATGATCACTCCCTTGGTGGGCTCTGCTTTGACGGTGTTTGAAAGCGCCAGACACGCAAGTGCCATCAGAAGGGCCGCGCGGAATCGATTATTGCGTAGAGTCATCAATAGGCTCCCTTGCCAAAAAGAACGGCGGGGATGGTGCGGACAAGAATCTTGATGTCCGTCATTATTGAACATTGTCGGATATAATCCAGGTCCATCCGCATCCATTCGTCGAAAGTAACGTTGCTTCGACCGCTGATTTGCCAGAAACAGGTGATTCCCGGCGTTACTTCCAAGCGTTGAAGCATCCATGGCTCGTACTTCTCCACCTCGGCGGGCAACGGCGGCCTGGGTCCCACCAGTGTCATCTCACCGGTCATCACGTTCCACAACTGCGGAAACTCGTCCAGACTCAGTTTGCGCAGAATCCTGCCTGCTCTTGTAACACGGGGATCGTCCCGGATTTTGAAAACCGGACCGTCCACTTCGTTCAAGTGTTCCAGTTCGCGCCGCCGCGCCTCGGCGTCCACCGTCATCGAGCGAAACTTCAAGCAGTAAAACGGTTTCTGATGTCGTCCGATGCGCAACTGCTTGAACAGCACCGGCCCCTGGCTGTCCATCTTCACCCAGAGCGCAATCAAGGCCAGCAGAGGCGACAGCAGAACCAGGCCGACGCCGCAGATAACGACGTCCATCACACGCTTGGCGATAAGGTAGCCGCGTGACGGTTGCGGGACCGGGCCTGTCCTCGGGTCCGCATCCATCATAAACCATCCCTGTCGCCGAGTATCCAATCCACGGCGCCGGCGAGGTCGTCAAACACGGCATCGGGAGCCGGTTGCCATGCCGAGATTTCGTCCGCGGGAGCCAGACCGGAGCGCACAGCCAGCAGAACACCGACGCCGGCAGATCGGGCGGCTGTCATGTCAGTGGCGGAATCACCGACCATCACGCTCTTTGAAACGTCGATGTCCAGCGCCGTCACCGATTGTTCGAACAGCCCCGGTTTTGGTTTCCGACAATGGCATCCCGCCGTTGGTTCGTGCGGACAAATAAAAATACCATCCAGTCGGGCGCCGATTTCGGCCAGGTCATGGACCATTTTTTCGTGGATGGCATCCACGTCCGCCTGTGAAATGAGTCCGCGGCCGATGCCGCTCTGGTTCGTCACGAGCGCCACCACGAAGCCGGCGTCGTTCAGCCGGCGCACGGATTCCTTCGCACCGGGCAACCAGTGGAAGCCCTCCACGCGGCGAACCCAGTCACCCTTCGGCGCGACGTTCAGAACGCCGTCCCTGTCCAGGAACACAGCGGCGCGGCTCACCGTTGTTCGGCCTCCGCAAGCCTCTTGGCGTACATCGCCGTATAGTAGGTGCGGTGTTCGCCCGATTTCAGCGGCTCCCACCAGTCCCGCCTGTCGCGGTACCAGGCCACGGTTTCGGCCATGCCTTCCTCGAAGCTCTTGCGCGGAGCCCAACCGAGCGACAACAGGCGGTCGGCGGCAATCGAGTAACGGCGGTCGTGCCCCGGCCTGTCTTCCACGTGACGGATCAGGCTTTCGTCTTTGCCCAGCAATGCGAGAATCCGGTAGGTGATATCCCTGTTGTCGCGCTCGTTCATTCCGGCCACGTTGTAGATGCCGCCGGATTCTCCCTTTCGGAGCGCGGTGTCGATGCCGCGGCAGTGGTCCAGCACGTAAATCCAGTCGCGCACGTTCCCGCCATCGCCGTAAAGCGGCAAAGGCTGGTCATCAAGCGCGTTGGTGATAAACAGCGGGATCAGCTTCTCAGGATACTGGTAAGGTCCGTAATTGTTGGAGCCCCTTGTGATCACGATATCGACGCCGTGCGTCTTGCGGTAAGCCATCGCCATCATCTCGCCGCCGGCCTTGCTTGCGGAATAGGGCGAGGAGGGTGACAGCCGGTCGGTCTCGCAAAACGATCCACTCTCAATACTTCCGTAAACCTCGTCGGTGGACACCTGCAGGAACCGGACGGAAGGTTTCTGCCGGACAGCCTCCAGCAGGGTATAAGCGCCTTTCACATCGGTGTCGATGAACGACGCGGGGTCGAGCAGTGAGCGGTCCACGTGCGTTTCAGCGGCGAAGTTGACCACCGCATCCACGCCTTCCATCGCGCCGGCAACGGCTGTTGGATCGCAGATATCGCCGTGAACGAACCGATAGCGGGGATTATCGGCAACGTCCTCAAGGTTGCGCAGGTTTCCGGCGTATGTCAGTTTGTCCAGCACGGTGACGCGGTCGCCGGGATAGTCGGAGAGCGTCATACGGACAAAGTGGGAACCGATAAAGCCGGCTCCGCCTGTGATTAGAAGATGCATGGGTATTGAATTCAGGTGATGCGTATATCCCAGTTGTACGGGATATCTGGACTGTCGTATGGAATGCGATATTCGTCCGGACTGGCCGGATCGTACAGCCGGTCGGCGAAATTGAGCAGAAGGGACGGCTGGACGCCGATGGTTTTGTATCCGTGCGCGATTCCCACCGGGATCACGAGCACAACCGGGTGGTCGACACCGAGAATGACTTCCTGCACGGTTCCGAACGTGGGGCTGTCCTTGCGCATATCGTACATCGCGGCTTTCACGTTGCCTTCCACCACGGCCCAAAGGTCCGTCTGTTTCATGTGGTAGTGCCACCCACGTATCACGCCGGGATAGTTTTTGCTGACGTACACTTGCGCGAACCGGGTGAAAAACGGGTCGGACTCGCGCAGAATCTCCATCAGGTATCCGCGCTCATCGGCGTTTACCGTCAACGGCTGGACAACCACGTCGTGAATCATAGAAGTTCAATCCTCGAGTCGTCGCCGAGCATGAACCGGAACACGCGCGGCAGGCGGTCCACCCGTTTCAGTTCCACGTTGCGCGCAATCAGCGAATCGGCCATGCGGCCTTGAAGATCCACGATGCTTGTGTTGTCGAGGACGATGGAAAACTCGATTTCCGCGTTTTCGATGCGTACGTTGTCGCTGATACTGGTGTACGGGCCGATGAAGGTGTTCACAAGCGTGCAATTCTCGCCGATGACGGCCGGGCCGCGCACGGTGGAATTGACCAGTCGGGCGGATTCCGGAATCTGAACGCGCCCTTCCACCTTGGAGGAATCGTCCAACTCGCACCGCACGTCGCGTTGCAGTGTGTCCAGCACCGTGCGGTTGGCTTCCAGGATGTCGTCCTTCTTGCCCGTATCCAGCCACCATCCGGTCAGTTCGTGGCTCAGCACCCGGTGTCCGTGTTCCACGAGGTCCTGGATGGCGTCGGTGATTTCCAGTTCGCCGCGCGCGGACGGCTGAATCCGCGCGATGGAGTTGTGAATCTCCGGAGTGAACAGGTACACGCCGACGAGGGCAAGGTCCGATTTTGGCTCTTTCGGTTTCTCGACCAGGCGGAGGATGCTTCCGTCCGGTTTCAATTCCGCCACGCCAAACGAGGACGGATTGGGGACGCGCTTCAGCAGGATTTCGGCGGCCGGTTTCTCGCGCTGGAATTCCTTTACAAACGTTGTCACGCCACCCTCGATCAGGTTGTCGCCGAGGAACATCACAAAATCGTCGCCGCCGAGGAAGTCCTGGCCGATTTTCACGGCGTGTGCCAGGCCCAGCGGTTGAGACTGGTGGATATAGGTGACCTTCGCGTTCCAGCGCGAGCCGTCGCCCACGGCGGCCATCACCTCGTCCCGCGTGTCGCCGACGATGATGCCGAATTCCTCGATACCGGCGGCGCGGATGGCTTCAATGCCGTAGAAGAGGATGGGCTTGTTGGCGACGGGAAGCAGTTGCTTTGCCGAGGTGTACGTGAGAGGCCGCAGGCGGGTTGCCTTGCCTCCGGAAAGGATGAGCGCTTTCACAGATGACTACTCTTTCGCTGAGTGTGTTATGTTGCGGAAATGCGCGGGGTCCGGTGGTCTACCCGGTAACCCCGCGCCAATCCTTCCGCCTGTGTCAGGCCTTTGTGGAACGCGGGCGCCGCGAACCGCCGGATCGTTCCGACAGGCCACCGTCGCCACGTGAACTGTCCAGGCTGACGTATCGGACGTAATCCTCGGAGACGGGAGCGTCGCCGCCCACCAGCACAACCCCGATGACGTTCGCCCGGGCGTTGGTAACCAGTTTCTCGATGGTTGCGCGCGCTTCCGCGGGTTCCACCGTGCCGCTTTCCATCACAAGGACGGTGGCATCGGCGGCGGATCCGGCCAGCGCCGCATCCGCAACCACGCCGATTGGCGGCGTGTCCACCAGCACGAGATCCGCGCCTTCACGCAGTTCAGTCAGCACCTTCTCGATGCGCCCGTTCTCCAGCAGTTCGCCCGGATTGGCGGGCGATGCTCCGGAGGGAACCAGGTAAAGGTGCGGGATTCGCGTGGGAATGCGCGCGGAAACCGCCGTGCACCGGTCGTCCAAAACGTCGGAAAGACCGGTCATCGTGGCGGCGCCGAACAGCGAAGAAAGCCGCGGGCGGCGCATGTCGGCATCAACGGCGGTCACGTTCATTCCGGCCTGGGCCATCGATGCCGCAAGATTCGCGACCACCGTGGACTTGCCTTCCGCCGCGCGCGCGGACGTTGCGGCAAGCGTTTTGATGGCCTTGTCCGCCGCGATGAACCTCAGCGTGGAACGCAGAGAACGGAAGCCCTCGGTAACGGCCGCCTTCGGCAGTGTTTCCACCACAAGGGTGTGGCCTGCCGGTATCTCCGGCAGATGCGCCAGAACGGGCAGGTTCAATTCGCGTTGCACGTCGTCGGCGTTGCGCAAGTGCGTGTCGGTGGTCGACAGCGCGATGGCGCACAGAGCCCCGAAGAACGTTCCGAGCAGGGCGAGCATGATGATGTTGCGAAGACGCGGAGCGACCTTCTTGCCCGGGTCCATGCTCAATTGAACGACGCGGGCGTTGCCCTGGCGCATTTCCTTGTTGTTGCGCGCGTCCAGCAACCGCTCGTAAATGCCGGTGTACTGACGCTCGGCAAGGGCCTGTGCGCGCATCAGGCGAACCATATCCGCCTGTTTGCCGGGCAGGTTCGTAAAGCCGCTTTCCACTTTCTTCAGCACCGACTGCACGGCCTGGCGGCGCGCCTCAAGACCGACCTGCGAAGCGGCCAGTCCGGCCGCCTGCTGGGCCAGGGCTGAGCGCACCGGGTCGGGCGCGATGCTTTCGGAGACGCTCTTGACGGCTTCCTGGTTGATGCGCTTCTTCAGGCTGGCAATCTGCGACTTCAGCGACTGAACCGGAGGGTAATTATCCGTGTAGCCGGACGGATTCTGCATCCCGGCAAGTTCGGCCTCGGCGCGGTACAACTGCTGTTTCAGATCGTTCATCAACGGGCTGTTGGCGACCTGCCGCTGAATCCAGAACTGGTCACGCGTGCCCATTTGCTGTTGCAGTTTGGCCAGGGTTGCTCCAGCTTCCTTTATACCGGCGTCGGCGGAGATGCGCTGGCTGTCCAGTTCCGCGGCGCGGCCGACGGCAATTTTCAGTTCCTCGCCGAGATCAAGTGTCTTGTTGGCTTTGCGAAAAGCGGTGAGGTTATCCTCGGCGTCGTGCAGGAGTTTGGTGGCTCCACTGTCGCTGTTGCCGAGTGCCTTGGCGAGGAAGCGGGCGCTTCGTTCAGCGTCGGCCACCTTTGTCATGCGGTCTTTCCAGACAGTCATACCTGCCATGGCATTCGCGAAAACGCGGGCCTGGACGGGCGACGGTCCCGTGGCGTTGATGGCGATAATCTCCGCCCCGTCGGCGACTTCACGCCCGGAAACGGACCACGCGGTTTCGACTTTTTCGGGAGCCTTGCGCAAAAGGACGCGCATTTCTTCGCGGGTGCGTTCCAGCAGTGCCAGCCGCTGTGAGGGTTGCATGTCGGCCCAATTAAACGGTTGCGGCTCTTTCAGGAGCGTCTGGACTTCCTTCGAGGACATGATCTCCTGCGCCGTGCCCGCCACCTCGGCCGGGTCCGTCAATTCGCTGAACGCCTTGTTGCGCTTCTTGTTGAGTTTGTAATGGCGGTCCACGAGGTTGAGCGTTCCGAACGCGTCGGCGGCCATCCTCAGTCTGGCGCCGTTGACGCGATTCTCATTGGTGACTTCGCTGAGCGGAACACGTTGGGCGGCCACGGATTTCGTGATGCCCCAGTTCTCCCAGGACTCGAGTAACGGAGAGTTGGCCAGCCGTTGCAGGTTCTTCCAGACCGCCTGGTCGCTGGTTCCGGGGCGTCCTCTTTCCCAGCCGGCATCGAGGCTGAAGTCGGATCCGAGCGCCATCCGTGCGAGTCCGCGCAGGTTCTCGCTCATGGTGGGCGCATCGGCGATGGTGCGTTCCTGTTCAAACGAGAGAAGCGAAGGCGATGGTCGGTCGTAAAGAACCAGTCGGACCGGGGTGACATAAGCCGAGTTCAGGACGTCGGTTTGGATAAAATTACTGATGTCGTCCATCGTGGCCTGTTCGGTCAGGTCCAACGGTATTCGGAAAGCAAGATCCGTCATGGAGCGTCCTAGCCGGACATAGGAATCGGTTTCAAGGAACTGGAGTTGCTGTTTGGTGGACGTTGCTGTTCCGAGGCCGCTGATGCCGGTGACGATGGCATACCCGGACGGCCGCTCGATAAGGACCTGGCTGGACGCGCCGAACGCGTACTGGGTGGTGAAATACTTAAGGATGCCGAGCAGAAGCCCGAGCGTGGCGAAGATGGCCACGAGTTTCCAGCGCCGTCGGATGACGCGGATGTAATCCCGGATCGAAATGTGGCGTTGCGAATTCATAGAGCGCGTTCCTCCTGAGCCAGAGAGCGTCCACCGACACCGTAAGGCACAATCAAAAGGCAGGAAAACCTTATGTGCGCGGGAACCCGCGCCGTGCCGGGCAAATCGAATCGACACACACGGCACGCGTGGATGGACTGCTTGTATTGTACCATTGATATTTCACTGCGTTCAACACAAGGTTCAGTTCCGGCGGAAAACCTTGACTCATTTTGCGGGCAAATAGTAAGATAACAGAGCACAGACGAGCAAAGCCCGTCTCCTTTTTTCGCGTCTGGAGACGGCGACGCTCAATTCTAACTACCAGGGAGGCACGTCCTTTCCACGTTTCACTGCCCGATCCGCGTAGCACTGCGGGCCGCGGCCTGGACATGGCGAGAAAGACGGGATTCAACATGACGAACGATTTTGACGACACCCAGAGCACCGGCGAAGTTGAGGTCACCACGACCGACAGCGAAACCGAAGCCACCGACACCACTGCAACCCCCGAGCCCGAGCCGGTTCCGGAAGAAACTCCGGCGCCCGCGAAGCCCGAAGATTCCGCGGAACTGACCGATGAGGAGATGTTCACCCAGCACCTCGAATCCGGCCAGGACTTCACGAATTCTTTCCGGACACTGAACGAAGGCGACGTTGTTCGCGGAGAGATTGTGCGGATTGACCGGGAAGGCGTGCTCGTGGACGTGGGCCAGAAGTCCGAAGGGCTGATCAAGCCGCAGGAAATCGGCCGGACCGATGCGGATGCCGAACCGCTTGCGGTTGGCGACTCGGTGGATGTGATGGTGATTCCCGGCGAAACCGCCGACGGTCAGATTCTGCTCAGCAAGAAGCGCGCGGACTTCGAAAAAGCGTGGGACCACGTGATAGAAGCTTTCCAGAACGGCGCAACCGTGACCGCGATGGTTACCGACCGCGTAAAGGGCGGCTTGACGGTGGACCTGGGTATCCGCGGATTCATCCCGGCCTCGCACGTTGGAAACGGAAAGATTCGCAACCTGGAGCAGTTCATCGGCCAGGCGTTGCCCTTGAAGGTCATAGAAGTGGACAAAGAGCGCCGCAAGGTTGTTCTTTCGCACCGGCTGGCGACCGAGGGCGAGCGCGAAAAACAGCGCGAGTCGACACTCGAGAAGCTGGCGGAAGGCCAGATCTGCGCGGGCGTGGTGCGGCGCATCACCGATTACGGCGCATTTGTGGACCTCGGCGGAGTGGACGGCCTTCTGCACATCTCGGAGATGTCCTGGAGCCGAATCAAGCACCCGTCCGAAGTGGTGCGCGTGAATCAGGACATCCAGGTGATGGTTCTGAAGGTCAGCAAGGAACAGGGCCGCATCTCGCTGGGTATGCGCCAGATACTGCCGGATCCGTGGGCACAGGCCGCCGAGCACTTCAAGCCGGGCGATACGGTTGAAGGCAAGGTCAGCCGGCTGGTTCAGGGCGGAGTGTTTCTTGCGCTGGAAGGCGGCATCGAAGGCTTTATCCGCAACAGCGAACTGGCACAGCGCCGTGTCTCCCGACCGGAAGACGTGGTGAAGGTGGGCGATACGCTTTCGGTGAAGGTTCTTGAGATTCGCGCCGACGAGCGCCGCATCGAGTTGAGTCGCAAGGCTCTGGAGAAGAAGGAAGAGCGCGACCGCGACGATCGCACGATGCGCGAATTCCGCTCCAAGCAGACGGAAGAGCATTTCACGCTGGGAGCGGTTCTTGGCGAAGCCCTGCGTGCCGCTGAGAGCGACCTGGCGCCGGAAGAGGAAGCCGCCGCCGGGGATGCCCCGGTTATCGACGAAGCTCCCGTGGTAGAGGAAACTCCAGCCGTTGAGGACGCTCCTGTGGTAGAGGAAGCCCCGGCGGTAGAGGAAGCGCCCGCAGTGGAAGAGATCACCGCTGTGGAAGAAGCGCCGGCCGTTGAAGAGGCCGTTGCAGGGGAAGCAACCGAAACCACGGAAGAAAACGCCTGAAAGGGCGCCCGTGCATGTTGGAAGCCCGGCGAACAGCCGGGCTTCTTTATTGATGTATCCATGAGTCGGGAACAAGACGCCGATACCGGATCGAACACGCTGGAATACGCTCAGAATCAAGGGCGTCCTGTGCGAATGGTGATCGGCATCACGGGAAGCGCCGGAAGCGGAAAAACAACCGTCTCGTCCATGCTGGCCGCTTTGGGGGCTCGCACATTGAGCGCCGATGCTCTGGTATCGGAAGCCTACGACAGCCGGGACCTCCGCGACACGCTTGTCCGCCGGTTCGGACCACAATCTTTGCGCGAGGACGAAACCGTTAACCGTCCCTGGCTGTCAAAGGTAGTGTTCGGAGACGCGAAAGCCCGGCGGGATCTGGAAGCCATGGTTCATCCGTGGGTGATGGACCGTATCGCCGCCGCGATTACCCGGTACCGCGGAGAGGCGGATGCGCCTCCGGTGTTGGCGATTGAGATACCCTTACTGTATGAAGTGGGCGCGGAAGGCATGGTCGACCGGGTGTTGGTGGCCTGCGCGCCGCCCGAAACGTGCGCCGAAAGACTGAGAGCGCGCGGTTGGAGTGAAGAACGGATACGGGGCGTTCAGGCGTCCCAGATACCTATCGAGGAGAAGATCGAACGTGCGGACCACGTGGTCGACACGTCCGGAGACGTGGACCGGACCACGCGGGAACTGGAGACGATGTGGAGGACCTGGACGGGTGGTGGTTACGCGTGATACACGCGTGAAACCGCCGCGCCTCCAATTTTGCCTTGCTGAAGAGGCATTGATATAATGGTTCTGTGACTCTCGTCGCCACCACCACGTTTCGCCGGTACCCGGCGCGCGGAAACGCGCGCGGGTTTCGCGCATTCCCTCTGCCAGAGTATTCGCCTTAGAGAAATAGGAATCCCAACACGCGCCGACGGCAGGCCCGAAGGGGCGCTGTCATCAAATTGGGGAGATAGAAGGTCATGTTCCATCGTTTCACCGCTAAATGGCCCGTCATCGTAGTCGGCCTGTTTGCCTTGGTGTCGCTCACGACATCGCAAGCGGCCCGCTACCCGACCTCGCGTGTTACGCCGAAAACCGGCAAGGCGCGTGTGTCCGCTCCAGCGGCCGTCCGCACTCCGGCGAAAAGCCCGGTGGCGACAAAGGGCCCGGTTGTTTCCAAAAAGCCGGTTGCGACCAAGGCCAAACCGACCACGCCGGATGTTAAAAAACCAACCACGCGAGAGTTGATCGAGCTGGGCAAGGTGCGACCCGGAAGGGAACGCACGGACGTTTTCCACAAGAACTCGCACGGCGGCAATCCGGCGACGGACGGCAACCTCGACGGCGGCGGTCCGACCAACGAGATTCAGCCCGCCATGTTCCCGGGTTCCAGTGTCTACGTCCTTTCGTCGGACAGAAGCTTTGCGGACAATTACCCCAACCCGGAAGTGGAGTTGCTGGGACCGGCTTTCCTTGCAGGCGCGGACTATCACCTTTATCTTTCCGTGTTCGGGGATGACCGACGACTGATCAGCCTTGGCCTCGAGGGCGAAGACCGGGGTGAGCAGTTTGAACCCAACGTCGCCGCGGATTCCGCCCAACTGGCATTCAGCGCCTTCTTCCCGGGCGACAACGAGATTTACCAGCCCGAAACCGCTCCCGGACCGGAAGGCAACGTGGAAGTTACCGATCCCGGCATGCCGGTGCGCGTGATTGCTTACAGCGAGAACGCCTTCGAAGACGCACCCACCATCACGAAGATTCTTTCGCCCGCCGTCGGCGGGGCGATTATCGAGGAAACCGGAACGGAGGACGACCCCGAACAGAAGGTGACGCCCATCCTGATTCCGGACGCCACACCCGTCTGGTTCCCATCCGAAACACCGCGCTTCATCGTTTTTGTCAGCCTGCGCGGCTACAAGGCGAATGACCCCACCACCCATTACACCAGTCTGTGGCTATGGGACACAAGCGTCGATCAGAGCGCCTCGAACCCGCGCCGAATTCTTTCCATGCCGGAGCAGTCCATCCTGAACCCCAAGTTCAACGAGGACGGTTCTCTGCTGGCCTTCACGGTTTGCGACCTGGCGTTTGACACGATCGACGATTTCGGCAACATCGCGGACCCGATTCACGACACCGATGTCACCAAGGCCAACCTGGCCAAGCCGTTCCTGTCGCGCGTCTGGGTGGCTCAGTCCCGGGCCACCGGCAACAGCGTCAGCCTGAGGAATCCGATGCAGGCGACAGTGTGGGTTGACGCGGAAAACGAAATGGCGCCGCGAGATATGATGCCGTTCTGGAACTCGCTCAACCAGTTGGGATTTTCCAGCGACCGTATCGACTCGGACAACGACCTGTACGCGGACAAGGCGCCGGAAGATCCTACAACGGCCTTGTTCAGCATCTACCAGTACGCTTTCCCGTATGATCCCGATTGTATGGGTGAAGACGCTCCGGACGCGACAGCCCGCAGAGTAACCCTGGGCGACGGCGATATTGACGACGCGAACGAACTGCTGGGCGCGGCGTTGCCGATAAACGACGATGCCGGCGCGTTCGGACTTCTGCAACCCCGGGTCATCTACCAATCCGACGATGCGGGCGCGTGGGATATATGGTTCACAGATAAAAGTTCCGGCCAGTCTCCCAACGGCAACATCCTGACCGGCTTGCCGATTGTGACCGGTAATCCGGACCTCGAACAGGACAAGAAGGACCTCCTTGCGCAGACTTACCGTGTCGGCCTGCCGGGCGATTTTGTTAACATCGAGGTTGCGGTCAATCCGTCGTACCTTGAATACGATATGGAACAGGCTCTGACGACGAAAACTTACGTCGTCATCAAGGACCCGGACCAGAACATCTTCCAGAAGTTCAAGGCCCAGGTGAACCCTGGCATCACAATCGACGTCAATCGCGAACTGGACGCCACGCCCGTTCGCTTCTGTAAAGACGACTTTGACAATTGGACCAAACTTTACGCCGATGTGGAGGACGCGCCGAAACTGGGCGCCGTCATCGAACTGGCGCCGGACCCGGTGCGCATCGGCGTGTTCCGCGGCAAGTGGTACACCCCGCTGGAGGTATCGGACTTCCTGATGGACGTCATGGTTCAGAACAGAAGGCAGGGTTATGTCGCGGACAGCGTCGGCGGTTTCTCAACCTCACCGTTCATCGCCCAGAGCCGAACCCTGCTGGTATCGGACTTCGCGGCGGCCCAGAAGTCCATTTACTGGACCACGAATACACTGACAACGACGGGTGTGCCGACGGAAAGTTACTTTACCTACCGTCCCTTCCCGAGCAACGCCGTTCAGAATATGGGCGTGTACAACGGCAACAACCCGATCGGCCCGCGGACGGAATGGCAGGAAATGCCGAACCTGGGAGTCGATCCCGTTTCGGGTCGAACGGTTATCCTGGGAGGCGGCATGCCGAACCTGAACGATCCGTTGACCAATACGGCATCGCCGTTCGGCAACCTGTATGACATGTGGCGCGTGCAGTGCCGTGAACCAATCACGGCGGCAATTCTGGACCAGTACCGGCCTTACATCATCGACCAGCCGGGTTACCCGAACACGAAGACGGTGCGAAAACAGCGCATCGCGGACCGGTGTGTCATCTGGTTTGCCCCGCACTGCGGTCAGCTGAACGGAAACGCCGGACAGAACTCCACCCCGGGTAACGGCGGCGTGAACAACAAGGGCTTTGGCACCATTGCCAACCTGACCACGCAGAATCTGCTGGTGGATTACCTGACGGCGGATACCAAGACCAAGAAGGAAGCCGGCCGCCTGATGGTGAACGGCGACGACGTGGCCTTTACCCTGACGCAGGACGGCAATATCGCCAGCCCGTTGCTGGACAAGATGAAGGTGGCCTACGAAAGCCACTTCGAAATAGGCCAGGAAAACGGCGGCGTGATCGGCCAGAGGACGGAGATCAACCGCTCCATCGAAGGCGAAAGCAACGGCTTGAACCCGATTCCCTGGGCGGCGTGGCAGAACCTCTGGATCGACGAACCGAACCCGAACTCCCTGCAGTTGGCGCCTTACTGGGCGTATGTGCCGTTTACGAGCGGAAGGTACGTCTATCACCCGCGGCGCACCCCGCCGGATTACACCGACACCCGTGAAGACGGCGCGTGGACCAACCTGTTCATCGACTCTGTGAAGGCTGTTGGCGCCCAGCCGGGCCAAACCGGAGCGGTTCAACTGGTGTGGAACTACGCCACCGTTTCGGATACTCCGAAGCCGAACCGTGAAGTCGCGGGCGTTCAGGCCGAGGTGATTCCCGGACTGACGGAAAACACCTCTTCCGTCAAGTCGCTGTTCTTCCCGTTCGGCCTGGAAGGTATCCACCGCTGGTACTACATTTCCGACAACGTGATTCACTCTCCGAACCGGCCGGCTCAGATCATGCACAACACGATCGACTGGCTGACGACGGGAACGATGATCGGTCAGGTGTACATCAACAACAACGTCGCCAAGGTGAAGGACATCCTTGTCAGGGCCGTTGACGACTACAATCAGCGGTACTTCGGTACAGTCCGCGGAACGGCGAATACCGACGCCGACGGTACATTCAGGATTGAAGGTCTGGACAGCAGTATCTATCGCGTCTTCGCCTACAGAACGGGTTATGCTTCCCAGAACCCCTCGCGTGAAGCCATCAACAGCGGCGTCAATCCGCTGACGGGCCAGGACGGGACGTCCATGATCAACGTGTACTTGATCGCCGTCCAGCCGGGCACACTGCGGGGCGTGGTGACGGACAAGGCAACCGGACTCGGCCTGGACGGAGTGCCGGTGACGATTCAGGACATCACGGCTACCACAACGTTGTCAACCGTGACGGCGAGCCTTCCGAATCCGCAGGGCGTCGTTGTTCCCGGTTCCTATATCTTCACCAACGTTCCGGCCGGTCTATACGTTGTCACCGTGCCGGAATGGACGGTGGGTGAAAAGACGTACGCGGCATACACCAACGAAACCAATCCCGTTTCGGTGACCACGGACAGCTACCCCGCCGCGGGTGACTGGCGCGGCGACACCGTGTTCAGTTTCGCGTTGACCGAGCGGGTGGTTCCGCCGGGACCGGCGACCATCGTGGGAACCGTGGTCAACGCCGACGACGACCCGAGCACTCCGATCGTGGGCGCGATGGTTGGACTCTATACGTCGCTTACCCTGCCACCGGTTGTGGAGGTGGAAACGGATGACCAGGGCGCTTACATGTTCGCGGACGTTCCCTCGGGGCAGTACATCATCAAGGTGGACGTAACCGGTTACAAGTCGCAAACGAAGAGCGTCACGGCTCCGCCGAACGTTAACACCACAGTCCCGCCATTTGTGTTTGGCGGCGTGATCAAGGTGTTCCCGCCGAATGTGGTGTTGATGGTCTCGGCACCGTACGACTACACGGGAACAACGGGATCGCCCATCACGTTCTCGAACGTGTTGAACATTCCTGACGTGGAATCGCTGAAAACGAAGATCGTGGCCTGGAACGCGGCATCGCAAACGTTCACGTTCTTCCCGACATATCCTGCGGATACCTTCCACTCTGGACGCGGCTACGGCATCAAGTTGCCGACCGAAGGCAGAATCCGGGAACAGGGAACCCTGCCGTCGGTCAGTTCGGACGGCTACTATATCGTCCGCGGCGAGATTGGATGGAACCTGATAGGCAATCCGTTTGACGGAACCGTTCTGTGGACGAGCACGAACCCCGCGGACAAGGTTGCCAGGCTCTCGCTGAGGAGCGACTCCAGTGCCACCAAGATGACCATCACGCAGGCTTTGGAGAGGGGTATCGTGGTCAGCCCGTTGTGGGGCGGTTACACGGCATCTTCCGACCAGAGCTACCGCCAGGTAACCCAGATGGATGCCTGGAATGGATACTGGGTGAAGTTGTCTCAACCGGTGCTTCTGTACATTCCGAAACCGGCTGTTCAGAGTTCCGTGAGCGTGATGACCGCGAAGGCGGAGAAACCGATTGCGCGAACCCCGTTGATGCCGAACGCCGATGTGTGGGGCGTGAACATCACGGCGCAATCCGGCGACCTGCTGGACGACGGCCTGGCTCTGGGCATCTCGAGCAAGGGCAACGCCGGATACGACGCCGGCCTGGATCTTGGCAAGCCGGAACCGATGTCGCGCGAGGTGCCGTATCTGTTCACGGCCTTCCATAATGAATGGGGCGGACAGCCCGGCTGTTACGCAACGGACGTGCGCGGTTACACGGCGAACACCAACTGGAGCTTCACGGTGTCCACCAACAAGTCGGCAAGCCCCGTCAAACTGACGTGGTTCCGGACCGGAACACTGCCGTCGAACGCGACCGTGAGGCTGGTGGACCAGAAGACCGGCGCATCGGTTGATATGAGCACAACGAACAACTACACATTTGTAACGGGCCAGGGTGGCGAAACGCGGACATTCCGTGTGCTCGTCAGCCGCAAGGGGCGCCGTTAGGAAATACGCGGGCGGCGGGTCGCAACGGCCTGCCGCCCGGAATATCGAGATTTTCACAACCTGAGGAGGAACCGAGCCTGTGAAAACCAAACTTGGCCGAATTGCGTGGATCGTAACGATCGCCGTGATGACGATTGCGACCGCGCATCGCGCCCAGGCCCAGGAGCGGACAGGTCTGTCCGTCGCCGTACTGTCGTTCGGCAATTCGAGCGGCTACGGTGGTTCGGCTCTCGGTCTGCGGGCATCGTCCGCTATCGAGAACGCGTTGCTTGAGTCCGGTCGCTTTGATGTCGCGAAGCGCGACCAGGTCACCAAGACCATGTCGGACCTTGGCCTTTCCTACCCGCTGGGCCGCACGGGGCTGTTGAAACTTGCGGAAACCCTGGAGGTCGAGGCGATCGTAACCGGCGATGTCACCAGCGTCCTTCGCAACCCGAAGACCGGACAGGTCTCCGTGGGTTTGCGTGTTGAGATGACCGACAAGTCCTCTGGCGAATTGATTAACGGCGCGTCCGTGAAGGGCGAAAGCGGAATCCGCCCGGATTTCTCGGGCTCCGAGGACATCCTGCTGGATGAGGCGATGAGCAAGGTTGCCTTCGCCGCGGTTCGTTCGATGAACGACCGCATCCTTCCGCAGGGTACGGTGTTCACATCTTCGACATCCCAGGGGCGGACCGAAGTTCTTCTGAACATCGGATCGAACAGCGGTGTGCGCGACGGCATGGAGATGATTGTTCTGCGGAATGGCGAGCAGGTAGGGCGCCTTCGTGTGACCAGCGTGACACCCACCGATTCGCTGGCGTCCGTCATTTCGACCACCCGCGGCGTTCAGCCGGAGGACAAGGTTCGCGCGGTGTTCCGCATGGACCACATCTCCTCGGACCAGGGTGGGACCGGCAGGAGCGAATCCGTTATCAGCCGTCCGAAAACGAACGTTCAAAACGTTCTTCTGGGCGCGGCCGCCCTGTTCGGCCTGTATCGCCTTACACAGGGCAAGACGGGAAGCGGAAGCGCAGGCGCCACGGACGGTCAGGCGGTCTCCACGGGCCCGAACAACGGCGCTCCGGGTTCGGACAGCGTTCCGTTCACTCCCTCCATTCACATCAAGTGGCGCAAGCCATACGGTATCAAGGATCAGGACATTCTGGGGTACTTCGTATACCGGGCAGACGTGGAAGGCACAGCCGTTCCGGTCCGCTTCGGCGAACGCGGAGAGACGGATGTCTACGACAACGGGATGGCCTATTCCAACAGTTTCGAGACGGACCCGACCTCCGACCTGGACGTGGATGACGAGAACATCGACGGGTTGGTGCCGGGTGTGTCAACCCGTTACGCCATCAAGACCGTGTGGGTGAAGTACACAACCGGTACCGACGGCACCGTTGACGACGGTGAAGCCACCATCGCGCAGACTCTGTATACCAACGCGGCGACTGCGCTGTTGACACCTCCCGCTGTTACGGCGGACATTACGAATCTTCAGGCGGCCGAGTTCACCTTCCAGCAAGTGCCGGGCGGCGACCGCTACGTGATTCAAGTCTCCGATAACCCGTCATTCTCGCGGGCAGACACGTATCCCAAAGATGCGGATGGATTCGGACTTCCGGCTCCTCCGTCTCCCCCGCTACCGGTGGGCTACTTCGGCGAACTCGATGACGCAACGGGTCTGTGCACCCGGGATATCGGTTCCGAGGATATCTGCTACTCGGATCCCCGCGACAATCCCATCTACTCACCGCAGGCAACGGTTACGGTGAATCTCCAGACCGGGAATATCGACCCCACCACTCCGGGACAGACGTTGTACTGGCGTGTGGGCGTTCGCGCCAGCCGCGATTCCAGAAAGCCGGAAAACGGCGGTTACGTATGGGGTCCTTTCAGGCTTCTGAACGCGACCACTTCGCTGACTGCCACCACCCCGGCCGTTCCGCCGGCGGAGGATGAGATTACAACGGAACCGGGAACTTCACGCGGATCCAGAGGACGGACAACCGGTTCTCCCATCATCCCGCGCCTGCCTCGCCGGTAGCTCCGGTGTCAGCGCACTCTGATTCAGAGAGAGACAGACCAGTATGAAACCAGGTATCACAAAGTGGGCGTGGACCGCGGTCGCCGTGACGGGCGGGCTTCTTTTGTCCTGCCCGGCTGTGCGCGCCGCGACTCCCGTTGCCAAACGCGCCGTTGTGGTTTTCCCGCTTACGGCCGGTGAAGGTGTGGCGCCGGAAATCGCACAAAACGCCACCGGATCCTTGCGTACACGGCTGAACGCAAGCGGAAGATATGAAGTCGTATCTTTCCACGAGCGCTCACCGCTTGTCCAGGCTCTGGTTCGTTCGGGCGCCATCAACAAGTCCGACGTGGACGGGCCGTTTGATACGGCGCTGGCGGCAGACATCGCGAAGCAGATGGAAGCGCCGTACGCGTTGTACGGATCGGTTGACGAAGTTGCTTCGGATGAAGCGGCCCACGGCGGGAATGCCACTGTTACTCTGTACTGGGTGACAAGCGCGGACGCCAAGGCGAAGATCGCGGCTTCAGGAGGTTCCGGAGCGGATCCCATGTTGCCTGTCGATGCTGTCGTGAGACTGGCCGTGGACAAGGCTGTCGGCTCCGCGCTGACCCAACTTATCAGCCAGGATACTCCTGAGACAAGCGTTGTTAGCGGCGGCACCGTGACACCCGGATCACTGGGAGCGATTCCGGTGAAGCAGGTCGCCAAGACAAAGAAGAAAAAGAACAACCTGGGTATGATCATCGGCGGGGTTGCTCTCATTGCCGTCATCGCCGGTTCGGGTGGTGGCGGAGGCGGAGGAGGGGGCAATCCTCCAGGAGCCAACCCGCCGCCGTTCCCGTTCTAACAGCGAACGGTTCCTCACTCAACACAAAGGCCCGAAGCGATGGCTTCGGGCCTTTGTGCGTGCCGGCCGTATTCATCGGAATGCTACACTGAAATCGCCATGTCATTACATATAACCAATTCATTAACACGCCGCAAGGAACCGTTTGAACCGCTGGAACCGGGCTTTGTCCGGATGTATGTCTGCGGACCGACGGTGTACGACAGTCCGCACCTTGGCCACGCCCGCAGTTATGTGGCGTTCGATGTTATTGTCCGGTACCTGAGATATCTGGGCTACAACGTTCGCTATGTTCAGAACATCACCGATGTGGGACACCTGACCGATGAAGCCGCTGACGCCGGTGAGGACAAGGTGGAGCGCAAGGCTCGGGCCGAGAGGTTGGAGCCGATGCAGATATCGCAGGCGTACACGTGGGAGTACTTCGATGCGATGGACGCATTGAACGTGACGCGGCCGGACATCAGCCCGCACGCCAGCGGTCACATTCCTGAGATAATATCGCTGTGCCAGAGGCTGATTGAGCGCGGTTGGGCGTACGAAGTGGACGGAAATGTGTACTTTGACGTGGCGAGGTGGGCCTCAGCCGGGAACTACGGTAAACTGAGCGGGCGAAACGTGGAAGAACAGGAAGAGAACGTTCGCCAGACCGTGCTGGAAGGCAAACGCCACCCGCACGACTTCGCTTTGTGGAAACGGGCGACCGATGACCACATCATGCGCTGGCCCAGCCCGTGGGGCGACGGCTACCCCGGATGGCACATCGAGTGCAGTGCCATGAGCATGAAGTACCTGGGAGAGACCATCGACATCCACGGCGGCGGGATGGAGAACATGTTCCCGCACCACGAGGACGAGATTGCCCAGTCCGAGGCGGCTACCGGCCATCCGTTTGTCCGCTACTGGATACATAACGGATCGCTGAAGATCGACGGCGTGAAGATGAGCAAGAGCCTGGGCAACTTCATAACGGTCAACGCGGCCCTGGAGCACTGGCCACCCGATGTTCTGCGCCTGTTCTTCCTTGGCAGTCACTACCGGAGCGCTTCCGACTACAGCGAAGAAGCCGTGCTGGCGGCCTCGAAGGGTTATGAGCGGCTGACCACGGCCCTTGCCAATTCCGCTCGTATATTGGGCGACATTGAGGGCAGGGAAGACCATCCGGCGGCGAAAGAGGCTGTGTCACGGTTTACGGCCGCGATGGACGACGACTTTAACACCCCGGGCGCCGTGGCCGCGATGTTCGATACGGCCACCTTGCTGAACAAGGCGTTAGCCGGCGGCGAAAAGGAGACGGCCGCCGCCTTGCGCTGGGCATTGCGCCAGATGGGCTCGATACTGGGCCTGACGTTCACATCTCCGGGAGCGACCGATGACGCCGCGCTGGGCGTGCTTGTCGAACTCGCCCTGGAGATGCGCAACAAGGCGCGCGCTGAAAAGGACTTCGCCACCTCGGACCGGATACGCGATACGCTGAAAGACGCCGGCATCATCGTGGAGGATTCGCCGACGGGTTCCACATGGCGGCGGGCGTGAGGGAACCTCCTTGGCACTCTGGAACCTGGAGTGCTAAAATGGCGTTGGAAACTTCGGAGATTGGGGAACGATAGATGCCGACATACGAGTATTTGTGCCCGGATTGCGGAGAGCGGTTCGAGCGATTTCAAAAGATGAGCGACCCGCCGGTGAAGTCGTGTCCGTCGTGCGGCGCCGGTGTGCGGAAGGTGATGCACCCGCCGGCCATCGCCTTCAAGGGCTCCGGATTTCACATCAACGACTACGCGTCTTCCAGTCGGTCGCGGGTTAACAGCTCGAGTTCCAACGGCGAATCCGAGTCAAAGCCGGCTCCGGTTGCGGAAACGAAACCGGAAGCGAAAGCAACCGAAAGCAAGCCCGAACCGGCGACGAGTGCCCCGGCGAAATAAACCATGCCAACCTACGAATACGAATGCCGATCCTGCAATGCCAGGTTTGAGCGCAGTCACGGAATGACGGAGAGTCCGGTATCGGAATGCCCGTCGTGCGGTGCGGAAGTGCGAAAGGTCTTTCACACACCGGGGATGGTCGTCAAGGGCAACGGCGGCGGATCGTGCGCCGCCGGCCGCGATACCGCCGGTCAGCCGTGCTGTATGGGCGGGTCGTGCGGCATGTTCCAGCCCGACTGAGAAAAAAGGGTTCAGGATTCGGGATTCAGGATTCGGGTAGGGGCACGGAACGCCGTGCCCTTTCTTGCGGATGTACGTGGAGGCGATTCGTGAACCGCCCCTTCGCCGTGTCGTCTTCCATTATCTGGCTGACTTTGATATCATGTCCATGTTGTAAGATTCGTACATGATGTACGGCAGGAGGAAGCTATGGCTGTTCGTATGACGGTTCAGGAAGCGCGGGACGGGTTGGCGGATGCATTGAATCGCGTGGCTTACGGTCAGGAACGGGTGGTGGTGGAGCGGCGGGGGAAACCCGTGGCCGCGATCGTTTCGCTCTACGACCTTAAGTACCTTGAGGAACTTGAGGCCCGCGAGGACGCCGAGGATATCGCCGACCACATCGCGGCTATGGAGGAAGCGCGAGAAAAGGGGACGATACCCCTTGAGGAGTTTATCCGATTGCAGGATGCCAAACCGTGACATACGCGGTTATTCTCGCTCCGGCGGCACAGCGGACTCTGAGCAAGTTACCAAAAGACGTTCAGCGCCGTTTGTGGCCACAACTGCGCGAACTGGCCGTGATACCGCGTCCGATAGACTGCAAGAAACTCTCACCGCCTTTGTCCGGCTATCGGATTCGTGTTGGTGATTACCGGATCATCTACGATGTGGATGATGGCGCGGGCGTCGTGACCATTACCAAGGTCGCCAAGAGGGAAAGCGCCTACTCCTGATCCTTTCCTGTGTCCCGTCTACCGAATCCGTGTTATCATGTGAGTGTCTCTGAATACGTATTCAAAAGGTGATCCGATGCTCAAATCCATTCCGTCCGTGCTTCCGAAACCGTTTAATCTTCCCCAACCGCTGGCCGGGCTGGAACGGCTGGCTGTCAACCTCTGGTGGACCTGGAATCCTTCAGCGCAGGACCTGTTCCGACGGCTGGACCCGGACCTGTGGGCCGAAGGCGTTCCGCCCGCCGGCATCCTGCGCCGGACGAAGAACTTGGCGTCAGCCTCGGCCGACCCTGCGTTCGTTGCCGATGTACAGCGCGTCGCCGGCGAGTTCGACCGGTATATGGCCGGAGGTCCGAAGTTTGAGGACGAGCGAGTCATCGCCTACTTCTGCGCGGAGTACGGCTTCCACGAGTCGATGAACCTTTACGCGGGCGGCCTCGGCATTCTCGCGGGCGACCACTGCAAGGAAGCCTCCGACATGAACCTGCCGTTCGTCGGCATCGGGATGTTCTACCGCCGCGGCTTCTTCCACCAGATGGTGGACTGGGAGGGACGCCAGGAGCACCTGTATCCCGAACTGCCGCCGGAACAGCATTCCGTGACGCGCGTGGTGAAGCCGGGAACGCAGGAACCGCTGACGGTGCAGATTCCCTTGCCTGGCAGGACGCTTAACATCGCCGTGTGGCTGGCGTCGGTCGGCCGGATTCCCTTGTTGCTGATGGACACCGACCTTCCGGAGAACGCGGAGCAAGACCGGCCCATCACCAGTCAACTCTACGTGAACACGCGCGAGATGCGCCTGACGCAGGAGACGGTGCTGGGCGTGGGCGGAGTCCGCGTTCTGCGTGCGCTGGGCATAGCGCCCACGGTATGGCACATGAACGAAGGGCACTCCGCGTTCCTCCTGCTGGAGAGACTGCGCGAGCAGTTGGCGGACGGCGCGACCGTGGACGCGGCGAGGCTGGCGATACAGGTGGATTCCGTCATCACGATTCACACGCCTGTCCCGGAAGGGAACGAGCGTTTCAGCGCAGAACTGGCTGACTCGCTGATTGCGCCGGTGCTGGATGGCACATCGCTGAAAGCGTCGGCCGTGCTCGAGATGGGACTGGGCGCGGACGGAGATCCGGGAGTCTTCGACATGACGGCTTTCGCTCTGCGCAACTCGCGGATGGCCAATGGGGTCAGTCTTCTGCACGGACAAACGGCAGACAAGACATGGCGCGAAATTGCGGGCTTTCCGGTCATCGGCGTGACGAACGGCGTGCATATGCCCACCTGGATCGGCCCGGAGATGAAAAAGGTCTTCGCCGCGCAGGGTGCGGAGTTCGGTGAAGACACGCGAATGGAATTGACATCCGGCGCAAACCGTCCGACGTGGGAAGGCATCTCCAATGTGCCGGACCGTGATCTGTGGCAGGCGCACCTGGCCCAGAAGCGGGCCATGATTGAGTTTGCGAAACGCCGTCTTTACGTTCAGCACGCGCGGCACGGGGAAGGACCGGACGACCTGAGATTCCTTCTGGACGCCTTGAATCCCGAAGCGATGATCATCGGGTTTGCGCGCCGGTTCGCCACCTACAAGCGCGCTTCGCTGTTGTTCACCGACGAAGACCGTCTTGCCCGCATGCTCGACGCGCCCGGACGACCCGTTCAGATCATCTTCTCCGGCAAGTCGCACCCCACCGACCGCGGCGGTCAGGAATTGATAAAAAAGGTGTATCAGAAAACGCAGGAACCGAGGTTCCGCGGCAAGGTCTTTCTGCTGGAGGACTACGACATCGAGGTCGGCCGCAACCTGGTGCAGGGCGCCGACATCTGGCTTAACAATCCGCGCCGACCGCTGGAGGCTTCAGGAACCAGCGGCATGAAAGCCGCGGCAAATGGACTGCCGAACGTCTCGATTCTGGACGGTTGGTGGGATGAAGCCTTCGAGGGCGGCCCGAACTTCAACGGTTGGGCCATCGGCGGGCGCGAGGAAGTGCAGAACTGGGACGAACAGGATAGGCTCGACGCCCAGGAAGCGTACCGCATACTGGAGAACGAGGTGATTCCGCTGTACTTTGACCGCGACGCCACGGGATTGCCTATCCGGTGGATTCCGGTGATGAAGCGCGCCATCGCGACCAGTGTGTACGCCTTCTCCACGAGGAGGATGCTGGAAGACTATCTTGGCATGATGCTGTAATTCGGTATTGACAAGGAACGGAACCAACCGGGCGGTCTTCCGAACGAGGGACCGCCCGGCTCGGCGTGATATAATCCGTGCAGGTGGAACAATGACAGATTACCATATCAATATCTTCTATAGCGAAGAGGACGACGGTTACATCGCCGATATTCCGGACCTTGAGCACTGCTCGGCTTTCGGCGATACTCCGGCGCAGGCTCTTCGTGAACTGGAAATTGCCAGAGAAGCGTGGCTCGCCGCCGCGCGTGATGCAGGCCGGCCTATTCCAGAGCCGAAATACCTTCCGCTGTTGTACCAGACGGTACGTTAGGACCGAATGCTGGACGATTACCTGAGCAAGATGCTGTGGTAAGGGTGTTCTAATCCGACTCCACGACAGGCCGGTCAGTCTCCTCAGCAGAGCCTGACCGGTTTGCGTTTTTGGCCAATGGTGGCGTTCCGGCCTACACTGGTGGTAATTCACGTGCGCGGGCAATCGTGTCCGCCGCTTGCTGACGGATAAATAAAGCCAATGCAACTCGCCACCTGCACCCCGCTTTTTGTGCTCCTCCTGATTGCCATCCCGTGCCTGGCCGCGCTGGCGGAAACGCCGCCGTCGAAGGCTGAGATTGAAGTGGAACCATCACAGCCGGCCGCCGACAGGATTCCGGTCACACTCTTCGGGACTTTTTTGGAGCCTATTGACGAGAGCATTCAGGGCGGTCTGTCGGCGGAACTGCTGGAGAACCCGTCGTTTGAGGAGACGCTTTCCAGCGTTGCCACGGTTCGCCATCTGGTGGAGCGCACTCCGGGCCTGAATCGTTCTTCGGAAATCGGCTTGCCGATTCCGTGGCAGGCGTTGCACGACAATCAGGGCTGGCGGTATGAACCGCGGTTCGGCGACGCCTTCAACAGTTTCCGCTCCCTGCTGGTGATGGCCTTGCCTGATTCGGAAACCGGAGTTCGGCAGGAGGTGTACCTGCCGGTCCATCGCACGCGGAAGTATGTGGGCTGGTTCTACGCCAGGCATCAGACCGGCGACCGCCGCGTCGAGGTTTCATTCCGCAAGAGGGACGACGCCTCCATCGTCTACTGCCACGCGTCCCTGGAGACGAAAGGGTCAGACTGGGCGCGGTACGATTTCGCGCTGGAACTGCCGGAGAACGCCCTTGCGCCGCGCGAACCGGCGGATTTTGTGATTGCCCTCAAGGACGGCGGTCGCGCGTTCCTCGACCAGGCGATGCTCTATCCCGCCGACCATGTGGAGTACATGGACCCCGATGTGCTGACCCTTTGCCGCGAGATGAAGACAACGGTGATTCGCTATGGCGGCAACTTCACTTCCGGCTACCACTGGAAAGACGGCATCGGCCCGCTGGACAAGCGCGTAAGCATGCTCAACCAAAGCTGGGGCTTCCCGGAGTATAACCACTTCGGCACCGATGAACTCCTGCGGCTCTGTGAGTTGGTGGGCGCACAGCCGCAGATTGCCGTCAACCTGGGCAGTGGAACGCCGGAAGAAGCGGCCGAATGGGTGGCCTATGTGAAGGAGAAATGGGGCAAGAGAAGTGCCGGAGTGTTCTGGGAATTGGGCAACGAACTGTGGGGCACCAACCATCAGATCGGTTATCCGGCGTTCTCGGAATTGGAATCACGAACCGGCGCCTTCGCCACCGCCATCAGAAACGTGGAACCGGACGCCCAACTGATTGCCACCGGAGCGGACCCGGACGGCTTCCGGGACTGGAACGCGGAACTGATGAAACTGCCGGCGGGAATGTTCCGGTACTTCGCCACGCACTTCGTGGACACCGTTCACGATGTCCGGCGCAGGGATGCTTCCAGCGAGTTCATCACCGAGGCCGCGTTTGCCCTTCCCATCGGCTTGGAGCGGCATCTGCACGAGATGAAAGCCCAGTTTGATGCCAACCCGCAGTGGAAGGGCCGCGCGCAGATTGCGTTTTCCGAATGGCTGTTCCTTGGACACGCCGATCGGGTTCCTTCATTCAACAACATGGGCGGCGCGGTGATTACCGGCGGCATGCTGAACACCTTCCTGCGGGTTCGCGACATCGTGCCCATCTCCACAATGACCGGCCTGATGGATTTTCACGGCATTCTCAAGGCGAAGTCCCAGGTGTTCGGCACACCATCGTATTGGGCTTTCCGGATGTATGCAAATGCAGGCGCGGCCCGCGTTGTGCCGACAACCACCAAGGTTGAAACCTATGATGTGGAGGAAGGCAACGTCCGCATCCCCAACATACCGCAGGTACCGTATCTTGACGTGGTTTCCGCCCTGAACGACACTGGAGACACGTTGATTCTCTTCTGCGTTAACCGCCGATTGTCGGGCGTCACTTCGGCCCGCATAAGCGTCGACGGGTTCAATGGTCCCGGCAAGGCCCAGTCGCTCTTCGCCGCCGGCATCGCCGCGGCCAACAACGAAGAGCGCCCAGAAGCCGTGACGCCGGTTGAATCCGCCGTTCAAGCGGAGGATTCGACGCTGGAGTACACATTCCCGCCCGCCAGTGTGACAGTCATCAAATTGAAGAAGGACGGGTAACGCGGGCGTCCCGCCCGCAAAGCGGTAATTGTAGCGCTGGCATCCCGGCCGCAACAGGCTAACCATCGCAATATTCCCCCAAAATGATGCTCTTGTCCAGGCCAATTGCCCAGCGCTCGCGTCATACAATGAGCGTGGAGAGCGGGGTTTGAAAGGAATCGTTTTGTGAAGAAGATCGGGTTCATCGATTACTACATCGACGAGTGGCACGCGAACAACTATCCGCGGATGATCCGCGAGAGCAAACTGGGCGGCGATTTTACCGTGGCGCTGGCGTGGGAGGAAACCTCCATGCCCGGCCGGCGGCCTCTGGATACGTGGTGCAAGGAAGAGGGCGTCCCGAAGGCCGAGAGCATCGAACAGGTCATCGCGGAGTGCGACGCCCTGGTGGTTCTATCGCCGGACAATGCCGAACGCCACGAGGACCTGGCGGACCTGCCGCTTAAGTCGGGCAAGCCGGTGTATGTGGACAAGCCCATCGCCCCGACGCTGGCCGCGGCCAAGAGGCTGTTTGACAAGGCGAAAGCGCACAACACCCCGATGATGTCTTCCTCCGCCCTGCGCTTCGGCTCCGCGCTGAACGACGCGTTGGCCGGTCCTTTGGCCGGCGCGAAGATGCACTATGTGGCCACGGAAGGCCCGGGCGAGTTCCACATCTACGGCATCCATCAGATAGAGATGATGGTGATGGCCGTTGGGGTTGGCGCAACGCACGTAATGCAGTGCGTCAGCGGACCGGTTAATCATCTAATCGTGCGCTATGCCGATGACCGCCGCGCGTCGGTAATCCTCGCTCCGGGATTCGACTTCCGCGTGTACGCGGCGTACGACGGCGACAAAGGATTGACCCTGGCGGGAATGGACGACTTCTTCCCGAGGTTCATCGACTCCATGCTGGAGTACTTCCAGACCGGCGTGTCGGTGATCGATCCGAAGGAGACGCTGGAGATTGCCGCCATCATCGAAGCCGGCCTGGCCGCGCTGAAGACGCCGGATGTGTGGGTGCCGGTGCCGCAAGTCTAACACAAAGGCGCAAAGGCCTGCAGGATGCCGTCCCGATCTGGTATGATTTCAATGATGAGCGGTGCGGATCAAGGATTGGCCGTATGAACTGGCGAGTAGTTCTCGAAAAGGATGTGGATACCGGGGATTGGGCTATCTGGTGCCCGGAACTTCCCGGGTGCGTGTCTGCAGGTCGAGACGAAGCGGAAGCGCTGGAAAATATCCGCGAGGCGATCTCGCTTTACCTGGAACCTGAAGCCCTGGATTTGTCGCGCGAAGCCACCGTTCGGCAGGTGTCCGTACCGTGAGTGAGCGGATACGCTCACTCACGGCCCAGGAAGTGGAGGATATCCTGAGGCGTCACGGATTTGCGCTTGTTTCGCAACGGGGCAGTCACCGCAAATGGCGTTCCGCTTCCCTCCGCATGATCGTGATCGTTCCTTTCCACGCCGGTCGGGTTCTTCCTCGCGGTACTCTTCGTGCCATCATGACCGCCGCTGAGATTCCCGAATCGGAGTGGCGGTCGTAAGGAGATTGCACCAGTAAAATGATGACCTCCCGACAGCGTGTGCGCGCCGCGATGGCGGGTCAACCGGTGGACCGCGTGCCGGTCTTTCCCGTGACAACCCGCTACCTCGGCGCCCGCGCGCTTGGCATACCGGTCGGCCGGATGGCTCTCGACCCGTCGCTTGTGTACCGGGGCATCCGCGCGATGAAAGACCGGTTCGGATTCGACGGTCTGGAGGTCGGCTTCGGGCTCTCGCGCGGATACGTGCCTCCTACGCTGGAAGAGCGGGACGGAGTGCCGTACCTGCTGGACGCCGAAGGCCGGCCGTACGCCCGCTACCAAACCGACGACGATCCCGTTCCGCTGGACCTATCCCCTCCTCTGAAGGAAAAGTCGGACCTGGACACCATCGAGGTTGTTCCGGCCGCGCGCTACGAGGAGCAGGGCAATCTGGAAGCGGTGCGGGGACTCCGGCGCGACTACGGCGATGACCTTTACATCGCGGGCGTCGCCGCCGGGCAGACGATGAACGCGCTGGCCTCGTGGCGAGGGTCCGACCAGGCGATGTACGACTTGATGGACGACCCTGCCTTCGTGGACGACCTGATGGACCGCGCGACGGACATCAACATCGAGGTCGGAAAAGCCCACATCGCGGCCGGGGTGGACGGCATCTATATCGGCGATGCCTGGTCGTCGGCCAGCATTATCAGTCCGAAGCAGTTCCAACGCTTCTGCCAGCCCCGGTACGCACGAACCGTGGAGGCATTCCATGCCTTGGGCGCGCAGGTGTACATCCACATCTGCGGGAACGCCGCTCCCTTGCTGGAGATGATCGCCGACACGGGTGTGGACGCCCTGGAGCCGCTGGACCCGCTGGGCGGGGTGCGCGTGGACGACGCCGTGCGCCGGATAGGCGGCCGGGTGACTCTGAAGGGCGGGGTCAACACACTGACCCTGCTGAACGGTACGCCGGACGACGTCCGCCGCGAATCACAGGAGATTCTGGACGCCGCGGTTGGCAAGTGCCGGGGATTCATGCTGGGAAGCGGCGACGATATTCCGCGCGACACCCCATTTGAGAATATCGACGCCATGGTACAGAGCGCCCGGGACACCGGAAATTGACCTGCCTTGAAAGCCTGTTCGGTGTATGGTAAACTGGAATCCGAACGCAGTCGGCTGTTCCACGATAGGAGGTCGTTATGAAGCGGTATCGAATCCTCGCCGCGGTTCTCGCTGTCTTCTGCACCCTGGCCGCGTCTGTTTCGGCCAAGTATTTCATCACCAGCACGTTCGATTATGATATGGAGGGCTGGTCGCCTGTCAATGACGTCACCCTCAGCTGGAAGTTCGAAGGCGGGGCGCCGGGTCCTTATCTCGAAGGGATTGACCGGGCCACGGGCGATTGGTGGCACTACGGCGCCCCCGGCAAGTTCGAAGGCAATCGTTCTCCGGCCTTCGGCGAGCAGATTCTGTTTTATCTTAAAGCCAGCCCGGTCGATTCGGGCGTGGGTACCGATGTCATCATCGAGGGTCCCTTCACGACGCTGGTAACGAGTCTGTCCCAAGTCCCCACCGCCGATTGGTTCCTCTACAAGGTACCTCTGGATACGACCCAGTCGTGGCGTGTGGGTACCATCACGGGCGCACTGGCCACCGCACAAGATATCCAGGCGGTCCTGGGCGATATCTACGACATCCGGATAAGAGGCGAGTACCATTCCGGCGTCGATACCGGCGGTCTCGACTTCTTCATTCTGCAGATGTCCGATGCGCCGCCGGCGCCGACGATGCCCGTGGTGAGCACGTTTGACGCCTCCGACGAAGGGTGGTACCAGATTACCAACGTGACACGGTTCCACGTCACCCACGTAGCCGCGGGCGGGAATCCCGGAGGCTATATCAAGGCATCAGACACGGCGGCCCAGGGCGTATGGTATTTCGTCGCCCCGCCGGCTTTCACCGGCAATGTGTCGGCGGCGTACGGCAAGGACCTGACGTTCGACATGGCGCAGATCTATGTCGGCAGTCAGTTCGACGGCGTTGATATTCAGCTTGTGGGTGAGAGGCAGACGCTGGTTTACGACACGCCGTACAACCCGCAGATCGCCTGGACGTGGTTCCGTGTTCCCATCGTGGCCGGCGGTTGGCACGTCGGGGGGTTGGACGGACCATTGGCTACGGAAGCCGAAATGCGCACCGTGCTGAGCGACCTTCACGCGCTACGCATCCGGGGCGAGTACCGGAGCGGTACCGACACGGCGTGGCTGGACAACGTGCAGTTCGGTGTCACACCCCTGCGGGGAGACGCCAACCGCGACGGCCTGGTGAACGCGCTGGACGCGGCCATTATGCTCCGCATAGCCGGAGGCCTGCAGGCGGCGCCGGCGGAGATGGTGACCGTCGACCTGGAACCCGCGGGCGGCGACGGGGTGGTGGATATCCGCGACGCCGCGAGGGCGCTGAAGGTGGAGGACTGATCCACCTTCGCCCTGTCGGGCTTCGGCGGACAAAAGGCTGAATAACGGAGGGTGGACCCTTGTGTCCGCTCTTGCTGGGCACGGCGTGCCGTGCCCCTACCCGGATGAGGGCGGACCACCCATACGGGCAATCTGTGTCTGTCCCTGCGGCTGACTGAGCGTGCCATCCGCCGTCATTCCGAACGAATGTGAGGAATCTGCGTTTGTTCGGAAAACCGCAGATCCCTCGCGTTGCTCGGGATGACGTTGTTTCACGCTCAAGACGACAAATCAGCGACACAAAGGACTTGTTTGTCCACCCTTGGTCGGCACTATCAGCATTCGAATATTATCGCAAGCCTTCCACCGGCGCGTGCCGCCTCCATATCCCTTTCGTGATTTTCCTGACGTCGCCTCAGATATTCCTTTAGTAAATGCCTTTTGTTCAATCGGGCCGTTTCATTCCATTCGTTGGACTGCTTGAGGTACTGCACGAAACCTACTTGTTCCACTTCCTCAGCCAACTGGATGGTCAGCGGTTCTGTTCTCGTCGAACCCAGATACCGAGTTCCAACAACCAGCGCTCCTCCCGGTCGTATCCAGTTATGGAAACGCGAGAGGAACTCGCCGCGGTCGTCTGCATCGAAGAAGTCCAGAAAGTTTTGAGCGATGATCGCATCATAGGAACCGGGCGCATGGTAAGCGCTGAGGAGATCCTCCGTCTGGAAACTCATGGTTCCACCGGGTTGGCGTTGCGCCTCAATGGCGACCTCGCGGTCGTGTGCATGGCTCTGCCATTCTACAACAGGGGCGCCATCTACTTCTTCAATGAACCACAGTCCCCAATCGGCTCGGTTGGGGCCATGTTGGGAGCAATACTCAGTTGCCGTTTTCGAGATGTCCACGGCATCCGCGTGATATCCGATATGGCAGAAGAACCACGGGAACAATGATATGCCGTTCCCGGCGAAGAGAACGCGTCTGACCTCCAATTGATTGAAAAGAGGGAATGCCTGCATCAACAGCCCGTAGTCAGAGTGCGAACACCGAGCGTATGCCAGTTCGTGTGGATCAGGTTGCTGGCTTGTGCGCTGTATGAACGAACTCCATGATGCTTCCCATTCCGCCGAGATGCGAGGATGATGCGGTAGGTTGAACCCTATGTGCCAGTCCATGATGCTCATCTCATTCGCTCCCTTCCACAGACGTAGTCATGTTCCCCTTGTTCACCGCGCCTTCTTCGGCTCGGTCCACGAGAACACCGATGAGGCGTCCAGTTTGTCGTCCGGGCTGACATCGACCAGCCAGACATCATGGTCCCGGACGAGGGCGTCCAGCGGTTGCAGGATGTGGATTCCCTTTTCGTCCACGAGGGAAACCGGCGCGTAGGCGCCGAAGGTCGCATCGGTGACGGCGGCGCCCGTGTAAGCAGGCGCGAATCCGAACGGCGTTTTCGTGACGAGCAGGCGCGGCTGGGATTCGGTAACGCGCGCGCGGCCAATGAGCAGGTCGTGCGCCGTGGTCAGCAGAATCTCCTTACCTTCCATCTTCGCCGTGGCGATCGTGTGGGCGGTGCGCCGCCGGTCGTTCACGAAGTGGACCACCGAGCCCGGCAGGCGTTTCAGCGTCTCGGGAGTCACGGCGCCGGTCGGGCGCACGCGGATGGTGCGCTGGACGGGATTGACCGCCGTGACGGTTCCCGACAGAGCAGGCGCCGTTTTGAACACGCGGGTCCCGACGGTGAGTTGCGTTCCACCGGCGATGAACGCCCGCACCAGGATTCCCTTCGCGTTCAGCGTGACGACCGCCGCGCCGGAATCGGTGGTGATGCGGGTCTTGCCGTACATCAGGGAGGTCGCGCCGACCCCGTGGATGACGATGTCGGTTTCTCCGGCGCGTTTCACCTCAACGGCGCTACCCGTCCCCTTTTCGATCTTGAGCAGAGCGGCCGATAAGATGCCGGGACTGCCGCGGAAAGGCTCCATCACGCTGACGAACCGGGAGGACGTGTTGTCTCCCTTTCGGCGGGCGATGATGTAGGTCAGGATTTCGGGGTGATTGACGGGTGAAACGCGCGCTTCGGCGAGCATGACTTCCTGGCCCGGCGCGTTCAGCACACGGATTTCCAGTTTCGCCTTCGAGTCCTTCTGATGCGCGTATTCGCCGGACCACGTTCCGCCCTGGAGCCTGCGGACCTTCGTGAGGTGCTGGAAGCCCGAACCCGTGTAACCGGCATAGCCGCCCTTATAGCCCGGTTTCGCCATCTGCGGGGCGTCGTAAAATGCGCCCAACGGAATGTCCGGCCCAGCGAGGGTTCCGGGCGCGGGCGGGCTCCACGTTCCGCCCTTCACGGTGAAGGTTCCCGGCGGTCCGTGCAGGCTGTAGTCGTGTTGTTTGCCGCTGGAGACGTCGAAGAAGTCCACCAGATAACTGCGGTCGTGCGCAGTGTCCACCATCACCAGTTTCCGCCGGTAGGCCTTGGTTTGAGGATACGTGCCGGCGCCGTCCACATCGATGACCCGCGCGAACAGACCGTCGGCGAACAGGTGGACGGTTCCGTGCACATTCGTTGGCTGGCGGGACGCGTCCACCGTGACGGTGTTGTGCGAGATGGTGTTCTTCGACCACGTGTAGATGCCGGAGACGAAGTCGTTCATCGCGTCCGGGTAGCCGAGGTCCGGAATCATCGGCTGGCCGAGCGCGAAGAACTCGAAGTTCAGCCTGTCGAAGTGCCCGTGACCGCCCTTCAGGCCGTAATACAGCGAGAGCGAAACCGTGTCGCCGGGGTTGTTCAGGATGCCCATCCCGTAGCCGTCGAGCAGGCGCGACTGCGCGGGTTTCACCTTCACTGCCGGTATCGGGACCTTGGGCTCGAAGAGGGCATCCACGGTCGGGAACTCAGCGCCGGCCGAAAGCCACCGAGCGTAGCCCGGATCCTTGTACTGCGACCAGGCGGAAAACATGGAGGTGGGGTGCGGTTCGGCGGGCATACCGAACACAGCCCCCGCGTCGCCGACGCTCGGAAGGAACTTGCCGGTGTTGACCTGGCTCAGCATGCCGTCGTAGAGCGCCCGCATGCGGGGAAGGCCGTACACATTGCGTCCCGACTTCTGGAGGATATCGGCCATCACGGAGAGGTTGGACACCCAACCGGCGTTGTACATGGGCGAGGTTTCGAAGGGCAGTCCGTCGCGGTACACGTTGTTGTAAAGCGCGTATTCCAGCCCGAGGCGCAGGACCGGTCCTTCGGGTTGCCCGAGCATGGCGTCGAGTCTGCGGTCATTGTCGCAGTACTGCCGGACAAGGCACAGCAGGGCGAGTGCGGACTGGTGCATGCCGAAATTGCCGGACACCTTGCGCTGGTCCCACGCGTCGAGGGCGTCCTCCAGGAAGTTGGCCTCGATGAAACTTCGGATGGCTTTGCCGTCCTTGCCGGTGAATGCCTGGAGTTCAAGGTCGGAATCGATGGTCTCCCACACGGCGTCGTAGCCCGCGGTGATCTGTTTCACGAGCCCGGTTTCCCAGATAGCGTTGAGAACCTTGCCGGGGTAGGTCAGCCCGCGGGCGCGCATCATCGTGCCGTAGCGGGACTGAGGCTCGTGGTCCATCGCGGGATAGACCTCGGCGATGCGGTGCAACATCACGGCGGCCTTGTGGGCGTACCGCTTGTCGCCGGTGAACTGAAAGGCCAGCCCCAGCGAGGTCACGCCGGGCGCGATGTTGCGGTGCCACAGCCAGTGGTTCCAGTGCGCCACGAACCAGCTCTTTTCGCCGGACTGATCGGCGTATCCCCAACCGTCGTCAACAAACTCCGTGTCCCAGCCCTTCTCTTCCGTGAATCCGGAGCGGTAATACGCGTCGTAATCGTTGGTCGGGTACACCGTTCCGTCCACCGGGCAGGTCACCTTGAATGGCTTCTTCAGATCGCAAACCCAGGGATAGGTGCCGAACTTCTCGTACAGTTGGCGGCCGCATTTCGGACAACCGATGGTGCCGACATCAAACGCGCGTGGCACGGAAGCGGGGGTGATGAGGCGGTTCAGGTCCTCGTCGCTCCACTCCAGCCATTGGTGGGCCGCCTTGATGTAGTCGTCCGCCATCTTGCGCGCGGAGGGATACTTCGCGATGTTGGCGCGCGCGTTGGCGATATTCGCGCCGGATCGCAGGGTGCGGTGCGTCTTCAGCGGATATTGGGGCGTGCGCGGGGCAACAGTGCCGCTATCGGCGGCAACGGAGTTAGGAACAGTCATGAGCGCCAGTGTCCAGACGGTCAGGAATCGCAAGGGTTTCATGACTCCATGATACACCCGGAACGCTTCGACTGCCCGCTAAGCGTCTGGTACCGGTAACGCCTGCTTCGGGGTGTGGCTAACCGCGGAATTACCGGTTTCGGGTTCCCGCAATATGACCGTGCGCATCGGGAACGGAATATCGATGTTTTCCTCCCGGAACCGTTTGTGCAGAGCCTTGATGAACTCGGATTGAAGCAGGTACTGGGCCTCGAACTGGACCACCCTGAGAACCGTGATGAAGTTGATGGAAGAATCGCCGAAGGTTTTCCACCGCACAACCGGTTCCCACTCGGGATCAGCTCCCTCGATGGTTTTCTGCAGTTGCGCCGCGACGTCGATGGCCGTTCGTTCCACATGTTCCAGATCCGACCCGTAGTCGACTCCGCACGGAACAGTTATGGTCATCGCGGGTTCCGGCATGTAGTAATTGGTGATGATGTCCTGGCTGAGCTTGGAGTTCGGGATGACGACCAGGTTGTTGGCGAAGAGGCGGATCGTGGTGTTGCGCCACCCGATTTTCTCGACGTAACCCTCTTCACCCGATTCAATTTTGACAAAGTCGCCCACGCGAATCGGCCGGTCGATGGACAGATAGAAGCCGGCGATGAGGTGTGTAAGCGTGTCTTTCGCCGCGAGAGCAATCGCCAATCCGCCGATGGCTCCGCTTGCAAGCAGAGGGCTGATGTCGGCGCCCGCGATCCTCAGAATGTAGATGGCGGCCAGGCCGATGACAAGCGCGTTGATGATTTTCCGGAACAGGTTCAGGCTGTAACGCGCCATCGCGGCCCGTTCCTGATTCTCGGCGGCCTGCCGGATGCGCGACTCCATGTAACTGTTGAAGACGCGGAGCGCCGTCCACAGAAGGAGGGCGACCCAGGCGATGGAGAGAACCTTGCCGAGCAGAAGGTCCCATTTGGGGTAGGACTTCAGCGCCCCGAGGCTGACAACGGAGTAGTTGATACCCAGCAGAACCAGGCCCCACGTGATCAGGCTTCGCGGCGCCGACAGGATTGTGTTGCCGGTATCAATGCCGGTGCGGTTGGCCACGGCGCGCGCCGCCCGGTTCCAAAGCAGTCTCACAAACAGCGCGGCAACCAGAAAGACACCCAAGGTGATGCCGGCCGGAATCCAGTGTCCGGTCTCCGCGATACTGTTCAACACATCCATTCAGTTACTCCCGATCCATCGTGGCGACAAAGCCGTTAGTATGCGGGCCTCAATCCGGCCGGCCCCGTCGCAGGGTATCCACAACAAGCGATATCCGTTCTTCCACCGTAACGGGACGCCCGCTTTCATCGATGACACACACACCGCCGTTCACGAGTTTGGTTGTCCAGTTGGCGGCCATCGGATAATCGCCGCGGTTGCCCCAAAGCGCGGGCACCGGCAGGAATCCGGCCCGAAAGACGTTTTCCAGTCCTTCCGGCGTCCACGGATCGGGGATGACCGATTGTATGGCCGTCATGGTTTTTCGTGCGCCTTCCACCAGTTCCCGCGTTCGGTTTTCCACATCCTCGTTGGCGCCCATATCGGCGACTTCCCCGCGACGCCGGGCTTTGCGGTATTCGTCTATGGCGTGCCGCGTGATACGGACGCTGTCCACCACGATATCGGGCGTGGCCAGATGCGATCCCTCGGAGTAGCTGACCACGTGTATCGCCTGCGGACTGGCGGCGTCCCCGGGTTCGATGTCATCCATCAGGATACTGGCGGCCGCAAGCTGGACCTTGGCGCGTTCGATATCGTGGGACAGATAGTCAAGCCCGGCGCGCGGTTGCAGAATGATGTTGAAATCCGGCCCGGCATCTTTCCGAACCAGTTGAAGAAGAGCCCGGCATTTCGCCAGGTCCTGCACGCCCCACGTTTGTTTCGGCGTATTCAGCATCGTTTGAAGCACAAGCGTTTTGACGCCCATACGGCGAATGGATCCCGCGGCCAGCAAACCGGAAACAACGTAAGTGATGTCGTCCGCGGCCCGAAAAGCGAAGTGGTGCGGAACGTTGGGTTCAACAGGCCTGTTATTCTCCGCCGCGTATTTCAACACCTCGAAATGTTGTCGCAGGTTGGTGAGCAGATCGTTCGGTCCCCGTCCGTCCAGTTGACAGAACCACCAGAAGGACAACGCATGCCAGGCGTTGTGTATCGTGTCGTCGTGCATGCGCGCCAGCGCGGGAATTTCGACGGTGCCGGCATATGTGCGTACCAGCATCGGTCTGGCGGCGCGCCATATCGCCCGGTATTCGTCCTCGGAATTGATCGGCACCCCGCCGCCGTTCGGCATTCCCTCCCAGTCCTTCCCAAATGCGGACTGCGTCAACTGCGACGTTCCGATGGAAAGGACATCGAGCATGCCGGACGAAGCGAGCCGGTAGGCCCAGTCCGTGAAGAGGCGGACGGCTTCCTCACGATTCGGTCCGTAAGGACCCACGTGTGCGCGCATCAACGGCGGAAGACCGGCATGAACGCCGTGGGCAACCCGGTCAGCCAATCCGTCGTGTTCCGTTCCGAAGTTGCGGTATCCGCTTCGGTCAACAGGCTGTACATCCGTGTAACGACCGTCTGCCACGAGGGTACGCGCGAATTCCATGCGCGCCTTGTCGTACAAGGGTTCCCCGGCGATATCAGGGGGCATGTTGGATTCGGGCACACCGAGCATGCGAAGGCTTTCCGCAGGGCTTTCGTCGCCGTGGAAAACCGGTACATCATTGCCGAAGCGTGACCGCACGATGTCGCAGGCGGCCGGAAGCCCGGCGAAGAACATCCTTCGCACAGGACCGCCCTGGTTGGCGAGAAGAAGACGTTCACGCAGTCTCTGGTGGAATCTTTCAAATGCCAGGACGCCGTCTTCCGCGTCCAGACGGTAACTGAAACCGAGCCGTGAGATGCGGTTTTCGCGGATCCACCTCTCCACGGTTTCGACGCTGGGTCGCAAGTCGAGTGTGTTGCACGCTTCGCATACCTGTTCATCGGCGATTACGACGCGGTATCCGCAGTCGCGCAACAGGTCAGCGATCAGACTGATTCCGAGCGTATGAACATCGACCGACGGGCGGACGAGGCCGAAGACGTCTTCGTTGCGGAAAGTCATCGTCCAATCAACTCCCTTCCGGTTTATGAACACCTTCGAGAACCAGTCGGCGTATCTCCTTCAGCGACAGACCGGCGAGACCCATTCGTTCGACCGTACGTCCCGTGTCCCAATAATCACACTCGTTGAGGAGGCCGGCCAGGTGGATGATGGAACGTGTGGTCGGACAAGGCACGCCAAGCATCTCGCCCATCGAGGCAATAGGCACAAGGCTCATCGGCACGTCTTCCCAGAGGTAACGGGTATCCAATGTGGGCGGCGCTTTGATTCCGTAATAGCCGTTATTGGCGCGCACGGCATCGTACAGGGTCCGTCCCGCCGAACCGTAGGCGAAATACAGCCACTCGCGGGCCGACATGCAATTGAATCCCATCGCCGCGCCGACGGCGATGCGCTCCTGATCCACCTTTTCCAGGATGACGGAGGTTGACCTGGATATTCCGTCGATGTAATATTCAAAATCGCCCCGCGTGCTTTCGATGCGGGAACAATTGAGCACGGTGACAGCCGGGTGAAAGATGGCGCCGATGTTATCCATACTGGTCTTCATCACATTGTCGCCCGGCACGAATTCGCGGTATGCGGGACTGATGGCCTTGATGACTTCCGGTGTCCGGTATGCCGGCAGGGCGGCTACGGGGACGGAGTGCTTCATTCCGAACATACGCACCTGGCCGGGGTTCATCAACCGGCACGCGTACAGAAGCGTCTGCGCTTCCGCCACGATTACATCGACACCAGGCGCGTTCTGACGCACCACGTTGTGGAATTCCAGCGCGCCGCCGGTTCGCCCGGGATGCAGAATCACGATCTGCCCGTCGCGGAGATGGGGAACGCACTGCTCCGCCATATATCCGTGACCGGTGGCGGGAACCACGACCATAATGATGTCCGCGCCCTTCAGGACTTCCTGCATGTCCGTGCTGGCAAGACTGATCTCTCCGATGCCGTGAGGAAGCGAGTCGTCATCTTCCGCGACCAGCTGGATGGAACCCGTCTGTCTGACAGCGTCGATTCTTTCGGGACTGCGGTTGAAAAGCCGGACCTCAAAGCCCCTGAGGGCAAGGTGCCCCGCCATGGCCATCCCGCCGTTTCCGGCTCCGAGAACGGCGAATACCGGCCTTGGTTGTTCGGTCATCGTGAATGTCCTTTCTACGGCGGCGGAAGAGGCGTGGACGCTCGCGGCGACGTCCGGCGGTTTATTGTCAAGACCGGGACTGTTCCTGGAGGGTTCCCGATTTCGGTATCGCTGTGCGTGAGGCGAAGGCCCGACAACGCCCGGTTCGGCGCGCTATGCTGAAGATGAAAGGGTGTTCCATTGGGGCCAACGAGCCCGAATGTCTTCCGAGATATTCCACTTTTCTCCGACAAATGGTATCCTTGTAGTAAAGGAGGCTATTTGTATGACAACAGCCAGGATTTCCAACAAGGGGCAGATCACCTTACCGGCGGTAGCGCGGCGGAAACTGGGCATTGAACCGCTGTCGAGCGTTGAAATCGAGGTTCGGAACGCGGAGATCGTGATCCGGGCGATTCGGCCCGTCAGTGAGGCAAAAGGGATTTTTCGGCGTTACGCCATGGACGAACCGGAGGACTGGGAGAAGGTGCGAACTTGCGTCGAGCAGGCGGTTGCCGGGGAGATTGAGCGTGGATAAAACGCCGATACGGGCTGTCATTGACTCCAACGTGATTCTGCGCTATGTGCTGAACGATCACCCGGACCTCTCGGCGAAGGCAGGGGCGCTGTTTGCCGCCGTGGAATCCGGGACGGCGGAGGTAACGTGCAATCCGGTGACACTGTCGGAGGTCGTGTGGGTGCTGGGCAGTTACTACAAGGTTCCGCGCAACGAGATCGCCGACGGACTAAGCGTGATACTCAAGCAGACCGGTGTTCACGTACCGGACAAGGACCTTTATTTGACCGCGCTCGCATTGTTCGCAAGCACTGTTCCGCACTTCGGCGACGCGTGCTGTTGCGCCGAGGCCTTGCTGGACCACGGAGGCCGCCTGGTTTCGTTCGACTGTGCGTTGTCGCGTGTGCCGGGTATCCACCGCGCGGAAACGCCATTCACAGAATCGCCAACGTAAGAACCAGTGCCATGTTGTTCTCGATTCCTGGTCTGACTCGCATATGCCCCTTTCCCGCCGCCTCGGTGGTTGTCGTAACCGGCCTGATGCTCTTTTCAGGAAGAGCGCTTTCCGCGCCTGCTTCCCCCGGGGAATCGGTTCTCTCCGCACCAACGGAGACCAATCAAATCAATCGAAAGCAGAAACTCATGAATTCCAAGCACCTTCTTGATCAACCCAACCTCCTTCGCGACGCAGGCAAGTGGATTGCCGAATCCGGCGGTCCTGTGTGGCGTATCACGTTCCGTGGACCCGACGGAAAGGACCGCGAACTGGCAAGCACGGATGCCGGCGCGCCGGACGGCTTTTCCTGGACAGTGAAACTCGGCGAATCAACAGCCGTAGTGGCCCTGTCGGTCCGCGCCGACGGACCGCTTTCGTACTGGTCGCTGAAGGTGGAACTGCCGGACGGTTGGGTGGTGAGGCGCGCGGAAGGCCCGATCCTCTCCGGCCTTGCTTACCGGCCGAATCTGAAGTACGGGGCGACGGTCGGCTGGGGTGTGCAGTACGACGTGAAACCGGGCATGGACATCACGGGTGTGTACCCCTCTTGCCGCGCGGTGATGCCGTTTATGGTGTTCTACGAAGGCGGCGAGGGGCTGTACATCGGCGCGCACGACGCGGAGGCCCATCACAAGGATTTGAACGTGAAGGGCGAAGAGGGAAACTGGTGTACATCGATCACCCACTGGCCGGCGATTCCCGACAAGACCGGCGGCGTTTACGAACTGCCGTACGAGGTCGCGATCGGCACGTACAAGGGCGATTATTACGACGGGGCTCAGTTGTACCGACCCTTTGCGTTGACCACGCCGTGGACGAAGGCCGGGCCGTTATCGAAACGGCCGACGCCGAAGTGGTTGCTGGACGCGGACCTGTGGCTGAAGCCCGGCGAGACACTTTGGACGGACGACGAAGAGGCGTCCCGCAAAAGCATGATGCAGTGTGTGGACTGGTGCCGGAAGGCGAAGGAGTTCTTCCAGGTGCCGATCGCCTTGCACTGGTACCGCTGGCACGTGATTCCCTACGACACGCTGTATCCGGAGTACTTCCCGGCGAAGCCCGGTTTCAAGGAAGGCGTGCGGGCTGTGCAGGAGATGGGACTGCCCGTGATGCCGTACATCAACGGCCGGCTCTGCGACCCCGAGTCGGCGACCTGGAAGGAAAAGGGCGGTTCGGAATGGGCCGCGCGGCAGGAGAACGGAGAGCCGTACACCGAGGTATACGGATCGAAAGTTCCGCTGAATGTGATGTGCCCGAGCGCGCCGCAGTGGCAGGACACGATAGCCAACCTCGTCGGCCGGTTGACCGACGAAATCGGTGTGAACGGAGTCTATATCGACCAGATTGCCGCGGCGAAGGGTGAATTGTGTTTCAACCGAAACCACCCGCACCTTCCGGGCGGCGGCAACTTCTGGTGGAAGTCCTACCGCGAATTGCTGACCAAGTGCCGCTCGAAATTGAAGAAAGACGGTATGCTGACCTCAGAGGAAAACGCCGAGTGCTGGATGGATCTGCTGGACGGCCTGCTGATCGTCAACACGCCGACCAACGAAGGGCCGACGATACCCCTGTTCCCGGCGGTGTACGCCGGATGGAGTGTGCCGTTTGGATTCCAGTACATGCCGGGTAGCGAGAAGGGCGGGCCGGCTTTCCGAACCAAGATGGGCAGGTGCTTCCTGTACGGCTCGCAACTGGGTTGGGTTGACGCGAGCCGCGTGATGTCCATCGAGACGGAGGAGGACCGAGAGTTCGTGCGCGCCGTCGCAAAATGCCGAAGCCGCGCGCATCTATGGCTGTTGTTTGGCCGCTTCCTCGGTATGCGAACGCCGGAAGGGGACTACCCGCGCATCACCGGCGAGGGCGCCGGTTCCTTCGGCGGAACCTACCGGATTGACCTGCCCTCCGTGATGGCATCGGAGTGGGAATCCGAGGACGGTACCCGCGCGATCGCCGTCGCGAATATGGACGATTCGGCGCATACAGTGCGTTTGAAGGCTCCGTCCGCCAAGGGCAAGGTGCGCATCATCGGTCCGGAAGGAACGCCGGAGGAGCGGACTTACGAAGACGGAGTGGTTTCGGTTGAACTTCCCCGGCGGGACGCGCGGATGGTGGTCTTTATCTAGTCGGTTTAAATGGATGCTGTGGAGGAAGCGATGAGTGAGAGGGATCTGTTGTTAAGCGTGCGCCGGATTGTGTGCCTGGGTGACAGCATCACGCACGAGGGTGACGCGCCGGGCGGATATGTGACACTGTTGCGCGAGGCACTGAACGCGAAGTATCCGCAGAACGGCATCGAGGTCGTCGGAGCCGGCATCGGCGGACACAGGTCCAGCGATATGCGCCTGCGGTTTTCGAGGGATGTGCTGGCGCATCGGCCGGATATCGTCACGATTTCGTGCGGAATCAACGATGTCTGGCACGGATTCGACGCCTTCCATCCCGACGGCGACGGGCCAAAACGGGTGCCTCTACCGGAGTTTCGGAAGAACGTGCAGGCGATGGTCGAGGCCGCCCAGGCCGAGCGCGTTCAACCGATTGTGCTCTCCACGACGGTGATCGAGGAGGATGCGAACAGCAAGGGCAACGTGCTGTTGCGCGACTACAACGCCGTGCTGGAACACGTTGCGAGGTTCTGCGGGTGCCGGTTCGTGGATCTGGTGCATCCCTTCCTGGACGAGATCGCACGTCACCGACTGGAAACCGGCCAACGCGACCTGTGGCTGACTCGCGACGGCGTGCACCTGACCCCCCGGGGAAACGCGCTGTTCGCCGACGTACTGCTGGTGGGAATCACGAATTAAGACCGGAGATTTCACCACAAAGACACAAAGGCACCAAGAAAAGAGATTGGGATATTCCAGGCCAAACAATCCCTTTTGCGCAGACGGGGCGGGGGAGTTCTTCGGTGTATGGTAAAGTGGTTGTTTCGGTTCTTTGTGTCTTTGTTTCTTTGTGGTGATCGGTCCGATTTCATCCAATGGAGTGTATCGAAATGATGCGTCTGTTAATGGGTGCTGTTTGTCTGTCTCTGCTGGCGGTTCCCGTGCTGGCGGAAGCCGTGATACTGGTGAAGGACGGAGCGCCGGCGGCCGAGATCGTGGTCGCCAGGGACGCGCCGCCGCCGGTGCAACTGGGCGCGAGGGAGGTGCAGAACGCGATCCGCCAGATGTCCGGCGCCACTCTGCCGATTGTGGAGAAGCGCGGCAAGGGACCGTCCATCGTTATCAAAACCGACCGGAAAATGGCGGAAGAAACGCTGTCTATCCGCACCAACGGCAACCGCGTTGAAATCAAGGGCGGCGGGAAGCGCGGCGCGATGTACGGGTGCTTCGCGTTCCTGGAGGACGTCCTCGGTTTGCGGTGGTACAATGCCCGCGTCTCGCACCACCCCGCGAAGAAAACCATCGAGGTATCCAGCCTGGATATCCGCCAAAAACCGGCGTTCGAATATCGCGAACCGTTCTGGACGGAGGCGTTCGACGGCACGTGGGCGTCGCGCAACCGCACCAACGGGCACCATCAGCGCTTGACCGAGGAGATGGGCGGCCGGCTCATCTACCATCCGTTCGTCCACACGTTCAACAACCTGATCCCTCCGGACAAATACTTCGCGGAGCACCCGGAGTATTTCAGTATGGTTGGCGGAAAGCGCGTGCCGGACAAGCAGATCTGCCTCACGAATCCGGACGTACTGCGCAATTCGATTGAGCAGGTGCGCAAGTGGATACGCAACCATCCGGATGCGACCATCTTCTCGGTATCGCAGAACGACACCTACGGTCCGTGCGAGTGCCCGGCCTGCCGCGCCGTGCTTGCAGAGGAAGAGGCGGAAAGCGGCGCGGTTCTACGTTTCGTGAACACCATCGCCAAGGAAATCGGCAAGGATCACCCGAAGGTTCTCATCGACACGCTGGCGTACCAGTATACGGAAAAACCTCCGAAACTCGCGCGCCCGCTGAAGAACGTGCGCATCAGAATCGCCCCGATTTACGCGTGTTTCGGTCACGGACTGGATGCCTGCGACCTCAACAAGGACGCCTTGGGCAACCTTCAGACGTGGCACCGCATCACCGACCAGTTGTACGTGTGGCACTACTGCACGAACTTCGCGAACTACCTGCAACCCCTGCCCTGCCTTGATGAAATCGCGGCCGATATCCCGCTGTTCCACAAGCACGGGGTGGTGGGCCTGTTCTACGAGGGCGGATACGCTCCGGGCGGCGGCGGAGCGGAAATGGCCGAGTTGAAGGGCTGGATGACCGCCAAATTGATGTGGGACACAACGCTCTCAGCGCCAGCGCTGATTTCGGAATACGTCAACGCGGTCTACGGTCCCGCCGCTCCGATGATCCAGCAGTGGCTGGACCTGATCCACTCCGGCCCGCGCACCGACAAGTCCATGCCCGTGCGCATCTACGATCCACCGACCGCGCCGTACTTGAGCGACGCCGTGCTGGACAAGGGCATCGAGTTGTTCAACGAAGCGGCGAAGGCCGCGTCCGGAAACGCCGTGGCGGCCGACGAGGTCGACCGGGCGAGACTGGCATTGGATTACGTGCTGTGCATGCGCCGGGGAACGGCCTACGTGCCGCCGGGCGCAACAGACGCTGTCGGCAAGACGGTGGCGGACAAAATCAAGCGCTACAACATCAGCCAGGTCCGCGAAGGCCAACCGGTGGAGCACTTCCTGTCGAGCATCGGCCGTTAACCACAGAGGCACAGAGGCACAGAGGCACAGAGGAGAGGATTCAGGATTCAGGCCGGACATTTCACCACAAAGGCACGAAGAAGGAGGACAGAATGTAGGGGCGGACCTCTGTGTCATCTGTACCAATTATTCAGGTCTTGAGCGTGAAATGCAGTCATTCTGAGCGTCAGCGAAGAATCTCAGGATTTGGAAAAGTAAGCCGAGGCATCCTGAGCGGAGCGAGGAACGAGCGTAGTCGAAGGACGCCGCCGCATTTCGACTGCGCTTCGGTCGCAAGCTCCCTTCACTCCGCTCAGTGTGCCTCACGCTTAGATGACGAATTCGTTGGTACTGATGACCTCTGTGTCCGCCCTCTGTATCGGCCCGTTGCAGAACCTGTAGGGGCGATTCACGAATCGCCCAGGCCGTGATGCGGGCACGAGGCTCAGTTACCCGGTTTATCTGGTCCGCTTGTTCTGCGCCGGCGTCAAAGTACGCTGAAGGAGGCCCGGTTGTGTTAGGCCCGTTACATTCCACCCACCTGCCGCGATGGGCATGTTGCCTCCCGCACCTGATACTCTTCGCGCTTGCTTTCGCGCCTGAATCCGCGTCTGCCGCCGTTGTGTACGTCAACAAGAACGCGTCCGGCTCAAAACACGACGGCGCTTCCTGGGCGACGGCTTTCCTCACGGTACAAGCCGGTGTGGCCGCGGCCGTGGCCCACGACGAGGTTTGGGTGGCCGCATCGAAACCCGCCACAGTCGCGTATGTGGAGAATGTCACCCTGAAGGAGTACGTGGAGGTTTTCGGCGGCTTTTCCGGGACCGAGACAACCAGAGATGAGCGGGACTGGCGGAAGAACGTTACGGTGTTGGATGGCAACGGCAACAAGGATCGTGATGTGGTACGCGCCCTAGGATACGGAATCGTGCTGGACGGTTTTGCCGTCAGAAACGGCGGTGCAGGGATCGCCGCCTACCGTGCGACCGTCCGGAATTGCGCCATCAGCGGGAACGGATACGGTGTGGAGGCGGGTGAAGCGGCGACCATCGAGAACAGCACCATCACTATGAACTCCAGGGGTATCTCCATATTGTGGAACTTCGATATCAAGGTGAGAAACTGCAATATCAGCGGAAACTCGGAGTCCGGCATCTTCGCTCAATTTGGTGGGGTGAATGCGACAAACTGCACGATTACCGCTAACAGCGTTGGCATCATGGTGTTTTCTGGAAAGGCGACCGTCACCAACTGCATCGTGGGGTTTAACGAATTTGGGTTTTACCAGAGCGACACCACCATCACATTCGCGAATAACTGTGTGTACGGCAACCAGTCGGGAAACTACTCAAGGATCACCGATCCGACCGGGACGAACGGAAACATCAGCGAAGACCCTCAGTTGTCGAATGCCTATCACGACACCCACATACAACCCGGCTCACCTTGCCGGGACGCCGGAAATGACGCCGTGGTGGGATGGGGTTGGACCGACATAGATAACCAGCCGCGTACACAAGGCGCGCACATTGATATCGGCGCGGATGAAAGCGACGGGACGGTCTGGTCGGTTCCGTCGCTCACGTGGTACGTCAACCCGGGGGGTGATGACACGGCCGACGGCTTGAGTTGGGCGACGGCCAAGAAGACGGTCGGCGGGGCCTTGGGCGTGGCGCAGGGCACGGACGAGGTGTGGGTGGCCGGGGGTGTCTACCTGGAGCACGTGACCATCCCGGCCGGCGTGGGGCTTTACGGCGGTTTCTCCGGCACCGAGACCGAACGAGGCGAACGGAACTGGAAGTCAAACACCACTGTGCTCGACGACAACCATGGCATAGCCTATGTTGTGACGGCGGAATTTCCGAATGCCGTGCTGGACGGATTCTCCGTGCGGAACGGTCGCGTCGGCGTGCTCGTCAGTTCGGGACCGGTGATCATTGCCAACTGCATCATCACCGGCAATGAGTACCATGGAATCTACGCGGTGACTGGTCATATTACTGTCGTCGACTGCGCGATCAGTGGGAACGCCACCCACGGGATATTCGCTACCGGCGGAATGGTCGAAGCCTCGGACTGCGTCATCACCGGGAATATCGGCGACGGGATCAAACTGAATTATGCAACGGTAAACGTTTCGGATTGCTCTATCAGCGGAAATTCAAACGGCATACGCATCGAAATCAACGGTAGATCAAGCGTCGCAAACTGCAAAATCAACGAGAACCGCCTCGACGGGATTTACACTGCGGGCCGAAATGTCAGGATTTCGGACTGCGTCGTCAGCGGTGCAAACCGCGGAATTTACGTTGCCCTTGGTCCTGCGATTGTGACCAATTGCACCATCACCGCGAATACCCTTGAGGGCTTATACGCATATTACGGCGAAACGACGACTACCAATTGCGTCGTGTCTCTCAACGGGACAGGAGTCCGCGTGTATAGAATCAGCCCATACTATCCTATGAATCTCTCGCACAACGACGTGTTCGGAAACACATCCGCCAATTATACGGGTCTAGCCGACCCGACGGGGACGAACGGTAACATCAGCGTAGATCCTCTGTTTGTTGACCGCGAAAACAGGGATTACCATCTAAACCTGGGATCGCCGTGTACCGACGCGGGCGATGATTCCGTGGTCACCTCCGGACAGACGGACCTGGACCGCAATCCGCGGATTTCGGGTGCGCGCGTGGATATGGGGGCGTATGAAACCATCGTCGGTGAGTTGCCATATGCGCTGTCGAAAGCTATCGGGGCGATGAAGGTGGCGGGCGGTCTGGCGCCGGCCCTTCCAGGCGACATGGCCCGCCTGGACGTTGACGGCGACGGCGTAGTCACGATCCTCGACCTTGCCCGCATTGCGCGCAAGGTAGCGGGGCTGGAGGTAAACCCGTAGCTAGGTGTCAGGTATCAGACCGGTAGGGGCACAGCACGCTGTGCCCTTCTGAATCGGCATCCGAGGCCAGACGGCCTCGGCAAGGAGCTGGACGGCCCTGAAGGGCCATGGGTTCGATGGCCGTTCCCGGCCTTCGCTGTCTCGTGCCGGGTCCTTCTGGGCCCGGCACGGCTCGCCTGCTAACATGGGCGTGTGAATTCCCAACAACAACCACACCACCTGCGTATCGTCGGATTGGGACCCGGGGCGGCCGACCGGATGTCGGTCGCCGCGCATAGGGCCGTCTCTGAAGCATCAAGCGTTGCTGTCCGGACGGCACGGCACCCCGCGGTGGACGACCTGCGCGCGCAGGGTGTGAGCATCGAATCGTTCGACCATCTGTACGACACCCTTCCCGACTTCGACGCCGTGTACGAGGCCGTTGCGTCGGAGGTTTTGAAACGCGCATGTGAACCGGGCTTTGTTTATGCCGTACCGGGGCACCCACTGGTCGGCGAGCGAACGGTCACGCTGATCCTGGAACGCGCGGCGGAGCATGGCATCGAGGTCGGGATCATCCCGTCGCAGGGGTTCATCGAGGCCGTGCTGGAATCGGCGCGTGCATCCGTGGACTCGGACCTTATGGTGCTCGACGCGCTGGCGCTGACAACCGACAAATTGGATGCGCGCATCCCCACGTTGCTTTACCAGACGCACTCGCGCGAGGTTGCTTCCGAGGCTAAAATCGCCCTGATGGAACGCTATCCGGACGAGTGGGAAGTGACCGTTCTTCGCGATGGGGTCGCGGCGGAACGTCGCCCCTTGTTCGAAATGGACCGGGCCGGGTTCGACCACCTGACCAGCGTGTTCATTCCCCCGGTTCCGGAGTCCATCCGCAGGCCGGTATGGGACGACCTGGTGCGCGTGATCAGCGCCCTGCGAGCGCCGGACGGATGCCCGTGGGACCTGGAGCAGACGCACGATTCACTGAAGAAGAGCCTTCTTGAGGAGACGTACGAGGTCATCGAGGCCATCGAGAACGATGACCCCGCGAAACTTGAGGAGGAACTCGGCGACCTGATGATGCAACCGGTTCTGCACGCGGTCATCGCGCGCGAGGACGGCTACTTCACGATCGACGATTCCATCGAGGCCATCACCCGCAAACTCATCCGCCGCCACCCGCACGTGTTCGGCGACCTGGAGGTGAAGGATTCCGCCGAGGTCTTGCGAAACTGGGAAGCCATCAAGAAAGCCGAACCGGCGAACGCGCACCGAACGAGCGCTTTGGACGGCGTGCCAGCGGTACTGCCTGCCCTGATGCGCGCGATGGACATCAGCAAGAAGGCGGTGAAGGTCGGCTTCGAGTGGCCCAGCGATGAAGCCGTGCTGGAGAAGGTGCACGAGGAACTGAACGAACTGCTGGCCGAAATCCGTAGCGGCGACACGGAAAGGGCGCGCGAGGAGATCGGCGATCTGCTGTTCGCAATCGTTAACCTGGCGCGAAGACTGCATATCGACGCCGAGGAGGCCTTGCGGCGGATGGTCGACCGTTTCTCCGCGCGGTTCCGTGCGATGGAAGCAATGGCGGCTGAGGACGAACGCGCTCTGCCCGACCTGTCCGCCGACGAGTGGGACGCCTACTGGGAACGCGCCAAGTCGGCGGAGGCGGCATAAACCACAGGAGCGCGGAAGCACAGAGCCGGAGATTTACCACAAAGACACAAAGGCACAAAGAAGGACGATGGTGAAAGCAGGAGTAGATTCCTAATCCTTCTGAATCCCGAATCCTGATTCCTTTTACTCTGTGTCTCTGTGGTTAGTCAGAGGTTACTTCGCAGTTTCCTCGGCCTGGAACCCGGCGGATACATGAGCGCCGTCGCAGAAGGGCTTGTTGGCGGAGTGGCCGCATCGGCACAGGGCGACGGTCTTCTTCTCCAGTTTGTATTCGGCTCCCGCGTGGTCCTTCAGGCACACCTCGCCGGTGACGATGACGGGTCCGTTCTTCAGGACTTCAATCTCGACCTTTTCCATGGCGGGTCCTTTCGATGGGTGTGGTTCCGGTCTTCTTCATTTTATTAACGGCGCGGGCGGGAAGATGCGAACGATTCCGCCCGGGAACATCGTTATCATGTTTGGGAGACCAAATAGATATGCAACGTTTTTTGACGACATTCCTGCTTGCGATATTGATAACGATGTCGGGGGCGGCTCAACCCATCGAGATGCCTCCGGTCACCGTGTACGCCCAACCTCCGCTCGAGGTGGAACCGGAGACGAAGCCCGAACAGAAACCGGTTGGTAAATCCAAACCGAACGTGCGATGGGAGAGTCCTCTGAACGGCTCTGTGCTTTTCTTGCCCGGCGATTTCACGCTGGACTGGTCGTCCACGTTCCCCGAGAACACCGTGTACACCACGGCGCTTTCGCTTGACGGCAAGCGGTTCACCGTATCCATCTCGGACGGCACGTTCGACACAAGCGTACCGTGGAAACCGGCGGGAATATCGCAAACCAAGGTGTGGCTGAGGGTGGCGGCCACGGGACCGGACGGAACGCGGGCAGAGCACATCATCGCCGTGCGCACACTGCCTCGCGACGCGATCATCGTCAGCAAGGCCAATCAGCGGTTGTGGGCCTTGGAGAACGGCGTCGTCAAGCACCGCTGGCTGGTTTCCACCGGCAAGCGCGACCTCGACACCCGCGCGGGCTGGTTCTCGGTGTACATGCGCAACAAAGACCATCACTCGCGCGAATACGATGTGCCGATGCCCTTCGCCCTCTTCTTCAGCGGCGGCCAGGCCATCCACGCCAGCACCGCCCTGCGCCGACTGGGAAGCCCTGCCTCGCACGGGTGCGTGCGCCTTCCGCGCCGGTATGCGCAGACTCTGTTCGAGGAATCAAAGGTCGGCCGCCCGGTTATCGTGACGCCCTGGGGCGAGGACTTCAGTTTTCTGGACAGGTTCCGCGCGTCGGCCAAACCCGCGAAGGCTCCGGCGAAGCCAAAGGCCGTTGTGGTAAAGAAGACACCTGCCCCGCCGCCCGTGAAGCCCGTGGCGGTGGCGCCGCCGGCGGTGGCCATCGAAACCGCACCCGCGGGAATACCGGCTGAAGCGCCTTAGGATTTGGGAATCTCACCACAGAGACACAGAGGCACGGAGACGGCATTTCACCACAAAGACACAAAGAAGGATTGGTTTTTCGAACGGACTACGATGCGGGGCAGGTGTGATTCTGCCCATATGGGCCTGTACGGGCCCCTACCAAACCGACATCCCCTTTGTGTTTCTCTGTGCCTCTGCGCCTCTGTGGTTGCCTGCCTGTATCCCGAATCCTGAATCCTATATCCTCTTCTTTGTGCCTTTGTGGTAAAACTTCCGGATTCAGTCCTTGTAGATTCTGGCCACCGCGCGGTTGAGGCGTTGGCGGATGACGCCGAGTGGCCGGTGTTCCGTCTGGGCTTCGATGGCGAGGCGGGCGTAATCCTCCACGGCGCTTCTCTGCTCCCGCGTGGGGATCACGATGGGCAGGCGGTTGACGTACGTCACTTTCACCTGCGCCTGGCTTCTGCCTTCCTCTTGGCTCAGCACGTGGTACAACTCGTTCAGGAAAGCGCTGTTCAGCAGGCCCAGCAGGTATAGGTGCGTGATGCCCATTTCCCGACCTTCTTCAGTGACGATGATGGTGTGCACGGTATTGTCGGTGAAGGTGGGAGACTCGGGGTCGTTGACGATGAGGGAAGCGAACAGGTCGTCCTCGGTCTGGCGCAGAAGTATGCGCTCGGGGGCAAGGTGCTGATGCCAGTCGCCCCGGAAGCTCCATGTCTCGCGGTGGTTGGAAATTCGCCCGCCGCGACCCTGACCTCGCCGTCCGGGATCGGGGCGGTAATCTAGGTCCACCCACCGGTAGCGCGCGTTGGGGCTGTCCCAGCGGACGATGAACGGCTCGAGCTGGCGACCCTGTATGAGGCGTGAGAGCCCTTCCCGGTAATCGTGAAAGAACAGCCTGTCGCGCACGTTCCCGCTGTTGATACCGCAGTCCCTGGCGGGCGCAATTTCAAGAAGCGGAACCATTTTCGGCTTTCCGGGCCAGTCCTCGGTGCGCTGGGCGAGGTATCGGCGGAACAGGTCCACGGCGCGTGGTGTCGGCCGGAAGAACGGGACCTGTGTGTCCGCGTAAACCGAATTCGGCGCGGTGAAACGCTCCACGCCTTCGGGCGGCTCCGGGGAATCCATCGTGTCCCACGCGTTTTCCGGCGCCTCGCGGGCGTCGTGGTAGACAAACGTGTCGAACAACTCCGGCGGAGCCTTGGCGGCGACGGTGATGCATGTGTTGACGTGCGCGGCGAAGGCGGAGGCCGGCACACGGGCGATCTCGACCAGGGTGTGGGCACCGATGCTTCTACGGATACGTTCCTTCGAGGGAATCGTAAGGTACGTGTCCGAGGTGATGGCGGCCAAGGCGCCTTCCGGTTTCAGCCAGTCCCAGGCGCGGTACAGGAAGTGGGCATACAGGTCGTCGGTCCAGCCGAAAACTCGTCTTAGGTCGTTGCGGGCTTTGGCGGGATCGGTAAGGGTTTCAAAATAACGCGCGCCGAGGTAGGGCGGATTCATCACCACGATATCGGCGCCTTCCGGCATCACATCGTTGGGATTGGCGGTGAGGGTGTTGCAGTGGATTCCGCGGGGAGAAACTTCCAACGGAACGCCGGCCAACCGGAAAGCGGCCAGTCGCAACCGGAACAGCGCGATGTCCAGCGCTTCGGCGTCGAGGTCGGCGGCGGTGATACCGGTGAGGGCCTCGGATACCAGTTCGGGCAGTGGCCGGTCCGGTTGCCGCTTGCGCAGGTATGCGACGATTTCGATCAGCAGAGGCGCGAGCAAAGCGCCACAACCGCACGCGGGATCGAGCGCCGTAATCGTTTCAGGTTCCCGCCTTCGGAACGCCGTCTGCAGGGCTCTGCGGGCCATGTAACGCGACACCGTGCGGGTGGTGTACCAGCGCCCGTGGCGTTTGTGGTCGGAGTGCGGCCGCACGAGCCGGTGCAGTTCCTCCAGCCATTCGGCTGTCACCGCGCCGGGTGTATCCTCGTCTAACGAAACAGGAAATAGGGAGACGGCGTTCGCGGCCACCCTCCGGACGGCGGGCGGCGCGCTGGCGTGTTCGGGGGCGGTGAATCCCAGTTCCCCGGCGGCGGAAGCCAGCCTGGCGCGGACTTCGGCCTGCAGGGCAACGGCGAATACATGGGCGTCGAAGCCCTGATCGGCATACGCGCGTACAATCTGGGTGGCCGGCAGTTCCCGCCAGCCCTGTGCCGATGTTCGTGTGTGCGCCGATCGTGGCATCACGGGTGATCCCCGGCGGGCGAAGTTTCCGCTCCGTTCAGCATGGACAGGGCGCAGGAGGCAATAGCTTCCACGGCGACCGTGTTCTGTCCGCCTTCGGGCACGATAAGGCGCGCGTGCCGGCGCGAGGGTTCGACGTACAACTCGTGCATTGGGCGAACGGTTTCGAGGTACTGACGGTAGACGCTATCGCGTGTTCTGCCGCGTTCCAACATATCGCGGGCCAGGCGGCGCATGAACCGGATATCGTCCGGCGCGGACACGAACACGGGAATATCGAGCAGAGGGCGCAGATCGTCGATTGCGAGAAGCAGGATTCCTTCCAGGATGATAACCGGTTGCGGAACTGTTTCGGAGTAACCGGCCCGGGAATGCGTTGCGTAGTCGTAAACCGGTTGTTGCACGGAGTGACCGCTACGCAGGGCGGCGATGTGCTGTACCAACAGCGGAATATCGAATGAGGCGGGATCGTCGAAGTTGATGCGTTCCTTTTCGGCTTCGGTGCAGGCATCAAAATCGTGGTAATAGGAATCCTGGTGCAACAGCAGGGCGCCGGGCGGCGTGAGTCTGGCCTGAAGGGCTCTCGCCAGTGTGGTTTTGCCGGACCCGGTGCCTCCGGCGACGCCGATGATGATGTGCGGTTTCATGGTATGATGGAAGACACTGGTTGTGACGGAGCGGAACGGGCAGACGAAACCCGCAACCGGTCCTGTCTATTCTTATAATGTCCGCCCGATACGGCAGGCGGCTAAGGAGTGATGGTCTGATGTTGAGAAATGGCGTATTTTCACTGGCGGTGTTGTTGATTTCCGCTTCTGTCTTCGCACAGACACCCGACAAGACCACCAAAGCGGCTGTGCAACCGTGGGAACTGCAGGTTACGCACAAAGGAGCCGCGGCTACCCCGTACATTACATTGAAGGCGACAAATGCTCCCGCCCGGGACGTTATGCGCGATATTGCTTCCAAGGCCGGAGCGCGCGTGCTGTTTTCACCGTCGGCTTCCGGCTCGTTGACGGTGAACCTCGATTCCGCAACGGTGGACGAATCCATGACGGCACTGGCGGCGGCGGCTTCCCTGTCGGTTCGAAGGATCACGTTGCCGGAAGCCCAGGCCGGCTCGCTGACCGCCGAGACCGCGGGACGCCTGCTGGAAGCGCTGGCGGCCCTTCCGGTAAACGCCACAGTCACCGATACGGCAGGCGGACGGTACTTTACCATCAAGTCCGGCACGGACAACGCGGAACCGGGCGAAGGGATGGCGAACGTTTACTACATTCAAGGGAAACTTTCGCCGGAACAGGAACGTATCGCCGCGATCCAGCGGACCGCGAAGACGGAACCGACGCAGGCAGGTGGCGTGGCCGGCACCACGTCGATCATGACCAAGGCGTTTGATTCCTTCAAGAGCCTTCCGACGGATCAGAAGATGCAGGTGATGCGCGACTTCCAGCGCCAGGTTCGCGATTCGTTCACGCCGGAAGAGATGAGCCAGATGCGGTTCCTCATGGAACAGCGCGGCGACCGCGGGGATCGGCGGGGACGCTGAATTCTGAAGGCTGAATTCTGAAGGCTGATTGCTGAACCGCCTTCGCTCCTGACGGAGCTTCGGCGGACATGAGATGGAAAAGGGGCCCGGAAGGGCCCCTTTTTACGAATAAATGAATGCGGGAGGGATCACAGACCGCTGAGGTCGCGGTTGATCTGGATGTATTCCTTCCACTTGTCGGGAACGTCTTCCTCGAAGAAGATGGCGTCCACCGGGCATTCGGGAACGCAAAGCCCGCAGTCGATGCATTCGTCCGGATTGATGTACAGCATATCCGGGGTTGTGCCGGGCGCCACTTCGTAGATGCAGTTCACCGGGCAGACCGCCACGCAGGCCTGGTCCTTCACGGTAATGCACGGTTCACAGATCACATAGGCCATTTCAATCGCTGTCCTTTCCGCCTGGTTCCGCGCTGAATCTGCCCGGAACCGGAACGGGAGTGTGTTCCCCCATACCAATTTCTACTGTAGCGGAGACAACGAATCTTTGCAAACACGCGCGCCGAGACCGAACATTTGTACCCGGCGCCGTTTTCGGTGTATCATCATATCGAACAGATGTCCCGCTTCTGTCCGGGACCGAGGTTCGGGGAGGCAATATGAGCCACCAGTTTATCAATACCTGGGAGATCGGTCAACGCGTGGCGGGCGTCTATTATGTGCGCTCTGTATCGGAACGCAACACAAGGACCGGCAAACCCTACCTAGATCTGGAACTGCAGGACCGGTCCGGCATCGTCGATGCCAAATTGTGGGACAGCAAAATGGAGGACACGGCGCCGGAAGGGACGCTCGACTGGGTCTCCGTCAAGGGAACCGTGGAGGAGTTTACCGGTACGTTGCAGTTGAAAATCCAGGAATTCAGGAAAGTCACGGAGCCAGCGAACCTTTCGGACTATAAACTCGTGACCCAGGGAGATCGCCACGCCGACCGCAAGCGCCTGCGCGAAATGGTGGATTCGGTGAAGAACCGGTTCCTCAACGCGCTTTTGATGGGCGTTCTGAAGGATGAGGAAATCCGTACGCGGTTGTACGACGCACCGGGCGCGGTGACCATGCACGACGCCTGCATCGGAGGACTGCTGGAGCATACCCTGCAGGTGGCGGAGTTGTGCGATGCCGTCGCCAGGCAGATCCCGACCCTCCGCCGTGATCTTCTGCTGACCGGCGCCATCCTCCACGATGTGGGAAAAACGGATGAACTCGATTACGAGGGACCCGTGTTTGACTTTACGTCCAGCGGCACGCTTGTCGGCCATATCACCCTCACCACCGAAATTGTTTCACGCGCTGTGGAGGCGATTCCGGATTTTCCGCCGACACTGCGTGATGCCGTGCTTCACCTGATTCTTTCGCATCACGGCAAAAAGGAATGGGGTTCGCCGGTCGCGCCCGCCCTGCCGGAAGCGTTTGTGCTGTCGCAGTGCGATTACATGGCCGCCAAGGTTTTCATCTTCAACCGTGCCCGCGCTGAAGCCAGGAAAGGCTTGTCGACCTTCGTCAAGGGTTTGGACGACCGCGTCTACGTGGGCGACATCGACTTCGGAGAGGACAAACCCGCGGAGGTTGCGGCGTTCGAGCCCGATTGGGATGAACTGGCGCGGCCTGTGGTGAATGTGCTGATGGGATCGCCGTCGCCGTTTCAACCGGGAGATGCCGATTTAGCGCCGGACATGATTCTGTTGCCCATCTGTGGCCGAATCGCCGCCGGAATGCCCGACACATCGCCGGAGCACGTGGAAGGCTGGCGCGCCGTGCCGTCGCAACCGGGCGCCGAAAAGCACTTTCTTCTGCGCGTGCATGGAGACAGCATGCGCGATGCCCATATTCTGGATGGCGACCTCGTTCGGGTGAGCCCGGCGAAAACGGCGCACCACAACGACATTATCGTTGCGCTGGTGGACGGCGAGAACACCGTCAAGCGGTTGTTGAAGCGCCCGGAAGGTATCTTCCTTCACCCGGAAAACCCGGATTTCGACGACATCGCGATTGAGTCGGAGCAGGACCTGCGCGTGCAGGGGAAGGTGGTGGGCCTGATCCGCGAATCGGTTATGTAACGTTCGGTTTCAATGATACGTCAAAAGTGGTACACTTTGCGTAGCAGATCGCTTTCGTCCTATGGAAGCGCATGGGAGAACCGCAATGTCATTGGAAGATGCGCAACTTACCAACTCTCTGCGGCGGGAATGCGCGAGACGGGCGATGGATATTTCGCGGCTCGAACTGCGATGTATCCACGGCGTGGTTCATCTGACGGGGGAAGTCCGAACGATACGCGGACAGGTGTGCGACCTCAAGAAGGAAATGGAGATCCTGCACCACGTTCTGCGGGCCAAGCCGGGTGTGCGTGATGTAATCGACGACGTGCGATTGCACGACTGGTAAGTCGCAACCCTAAGGCTCCACCGCCAACTGGGTCAGCAGGTCGCCCAGCATCACGCCCATCGCCCGAACGGCGGGAACCGCGCGCTGATACGCCATACGCGTGGGACCAAACACACCGACGGAGCCCGTCATGTGGATGCCCACGCGGTAGCGCGTCATCACGAACGAGTAGTCGCGCATCCCCTCGCGCCGGTTTTCCGATCCTATGGTGACCACTACGTCGCCGCGAGTTCCCTCCGCGGCGCTTCCCGCCGCGTGTGTTGTTTCCATCGAACGAAGGCTTTCCAGTATCTCCCGCCTGTTTTCCAGCGCTTCCAGAAGGCGTTCGCGCCGGACTTCCGACCGGAATTCCGGTTCGCGCAGAACCTGCGTGGCTCCTTCAATGATTGCGTCCCTGTCCGGTTCGGGCGTCAGAGCCTCCGCCAGCGCCGAAAAGATGCGCGTTGCGGCATTGCTTAATCCGTGCATCTCATTGGGCAGGTTGATGGATACACTCCGGACCTCTGCGGGCGTTCTGCCGGCAAGCGATTCGTGAAACAGGTTCGACAGGGCGGTGATGGCTGAAGCCGGCAGTGATTCCTCCAGTTCGACAATACGGCTGATCACTTCGCCGCTGTTCAGAATGGCCACGGCGAGCGAGCGTGTTGCCGTCACGGAGGTAATGTGGATGACCTGAATCGTGTTTTCGCGGCGTTCCGGCAATGTGGCGACGGCGGCGCAATGGGTGAGGCTGGAGAGGATGCGACACGTCTGATGCAGAATCTCGTCGAGTTCGGCGTGTAACCGGTTCGGTCGGAGCCTCTGCCTGGTCCTGTCCTCCGTCATAAGCCGGTCGACGAAGAAGCGGTAGCCCTTGTCGGTTGGAATGCGCCCTGCGGAGGTGTGAGGTTGGATGACATAACCGAGGGCGGCCAGGGCGGCCATCTCGTTGCGGATGGTGGCCGACTTGGCATGAAAGTCCGGGTTTTCCGCCAGGCGTTCGGATCCGACGGGCTCCGCCGTGTCGACGTAGTCCGTGACGATTGCGCGTAAAATCAACTGTTTTCGCCGGTCCAGTTCCACATCTACATCCTATTAAGGCGCCGGATGCGTGTCAAGAACAGCCACGCTCAGGGCGCGGTGTACGGAACCAGTATCATCTCCACCGGCGTACTGCTGGTTGCCGGCGGCGTCCAATAGACAGTAACTTCCGGTGTGATCGCCGGGTTCCACTTGCCCAGCACCACGCCTTCGGTTTTCTCCTTGATGAGGCCCTGTCCGATGGAGGGCGCGTGGCTGGCGGAGCGCACGGTTTTAAGGCCGCCGGTCTGTGTTTTCCAAAGGGATTCCTCCACAACCGCGCCGGTCAGCGCGCCCGCGCGCGGATTCAGCAGAAGGGCAACGTGCCGTCCGTCCGGCGACTCCAGGCGGAACTTCATCTTGAACACCACGCCGTAGGCGCCGCGGTAGTTCTGTTCGCGGTCCAGTGTTGCATCGCGGCCGGTCATCCACGGATCGCCGACGCCGTCCTGCAGGCGCAGGTGCCGGGGACCGTCTGATGTCCGGTACGGAGCCTTCGCCGTGATTTCGCGCGTCAGGCCGTTGACGGTGGCCCGGTCGTGGTTTTTGTCGCGATCGGCGATTTTCAATGAGGGTAACCGCTGGATGGTATCCGCATCCGCTTCCACGCCCACGACGGACATGCGAACGGCGCCGGAGACGACTCGGAATTCGTGGATTGTGTGGATCAGGAATTCCGGTTTGCCCGGAATGGCGACCATCGCATCCAGGTCCTTGTCAAGGATTGTCGGGCCATCCACGTTCAACCTCAGCGGTTGCGGCGGCGTGGGTCGGCAGAGTTGGATGAAAGCAGACAACCGTCCGATGCCGAAATAGTCACGGCTGGGGGTGGTGATGACGTTGTTGATTTTGTCCACGGCGGCGGGACCGGACAGCGGCTCCAGAACGATACTGAAACGTAGCGGAATCGGGGCGCGGTTGGCGTGGTAGACGTACACGCGCACGGTGTCGCCCGCCCGGAAAGAGTCCTGGTAGGTAATCGCCGGTTCCAGGGCATATTCGGGAGAACCGCTGTAGACAAACAGACCGCCGGTATCGCGCCGGTCCACCTCGATCGCCTGCATGACGAGTGGGTCGATGTCGCCGAGGTTGACGATGGTTCCAACCGCGCAAACGGGCAGGGCTTCGGTATAGAGCGGGAAAACCCTTTGCTGGGCGCTCACCGGAGCGGCGACCGCCAGAAGGGACAGAACAACAGCGCTGATGCTTTTCATACTCAAGGCAAACAAGTCCTTATATCGCAATGGCTTCCAACCGAAGTGGCTGGAAGCCATTGATGTCGGTCACTTGGGGGCACTGCCCCGTTATGGTCTTCCGGGATCGCCGTACGGGTCCTCATCGGAGGACTTGATATCGAGGCCGGGATCGCCGAGGGGATCGTCGTCGGAGGACAGGATTCTGCGTCCGGCTACACCGCGGCGGTCCGAGGCCTGTTGTTCCAGGCCGGGATCGCCGTAGGGGTCTTCATCGGAGGACTTGATATCCAGTCCGGGATCCCCGAGCGGGTCCTGGTCAGACGAGAGGATTACCTGTCCGTCGTCCGTCACATAGCGACGGCCCGATGCTCGCCTCTGCAGGCCGGGATCACCGAGAGGGTCCTCGTCGGATGAGAGGATTTCCTGGCTGGTTTCGTCCTCCTCGTCATCCTGTTTCCCCAGAATTTCCACGACGGTCTTCAGAATATCATCAAGACCCATGTGTGGCTCCTTCTAGCGCAGGTATTGCGCCAGTTCCTCCGCGGAAAGTTTGAGGGGTTGAGCGTCTTCTCTGTACTTGGTTCGGGCAATCTCGTTTTGATATCTGGTCTGGAATGCCCGTGCTTCCTCTTCGGGAACCTGAATGCCGCCGGCGGGCGGAGAGACCCAGATGGCCTTGCCCTGGGCATCGCGGTAATAGATACCGCCGGTGGATTCGGACCGGTACAACTGCCCCGTAGCGCCCTTCGCTTTGGGCGGGGTTTTCTGACGATGCTGGTAGAGGTAGTAAAGGGCGGCGGCTCCGGCCAGGACGGCTGTCTTCTGGCCGCGAGTCAGACCCTGTTTTTTGGCGGGCGCGCTAGAGGGGTATGATTGCTCCGGCATGCGCTCCTGCGGCTGACCGCCGCATCCCGACAGCAGTGGTGAAAGGAGGCCGACCATCAGAACACTGACGATCGCTTTCTTCCAACCGTAACTCATCTCCATGTGCAATTCTCCTTCTGGAAATAGAGATAGTCTTCGGCAGAGTGATGAATTTGCCATAAATGAAGACATGATAAAGTATACACCAGCAAACCTCTGCGTGGGTGTGCGCTGACAGCCCATGCTGGTTGTCAAATTGATGGCCCGAGCGTACCCTGTTCCGCGTGCAACCGTTGCGCGCTCCGGCACAGGCCGACGGGAGCACTGGTCGGGATGTAGGAATCCGCGCAAAATATGTGTATGATACACATGGACTGAGCCCTTCGGGGCTTTCTTTTTGGGTTCGCGTGAATACGTATTCAAACGGTCGCACCTAGTGAAACCTCTCACACAGAAGAAGATAGCGGAAATCGCCGGAGTCTCACAGCCCACGGTGTCGCGCATCCTTTCGGGCGGCGCGGGTGTGGACGAAGACGTCCGCGAGCGCGTGATGGAAATCGTCAACCAGAACGGTTACCAACCGCACGCCATGGCGCGGGGTTTGCGCACTCACCGGTCCGACACCCTGTGCCTTGCGGTGCGGCGCGGCAGAAAAGGTTTTGCCAAGGATCCCTTCTACGCCGAACTGATTCTGGCTGTTATGGATACCGCCGCGCAGAACGGCTATCACCTGTCGGTGTGCTCGTCGCGCACAGCCGGCGGTGAACGGTTGTTTTACGATGCCCTGTTCCGCAGTAACCGCGTGGACGGACTGATTATCCTGGAGAGCCTGGAGCACGACGAACGCATCGAGCGCCTGCGCGAGCACCGCTTTCCATTCGTGCTGGTCGGACGCTACGACAACAGCCCGGACCTTTTCACGGTCAACAACGACAATGTCGGCGGGATGCGCACGCTGGTACGGTACCTTTTTGAACGCGGGCGTCGGAAGATTGGTTTCATCAATGGATTGCCCGATCTGACCGTTTGCCAGGACCGCCTGCTGGGATACCGAAAAGGCCTGGAAGACGTCGGCCTGGCGTACGATCCGGCCCTGGTTTGCGAGGCCGATTTTGGCGAGCCCGGCGGGCGAAGGGCGGCCCAACGGATGTTGAAGGAATCGCCGGACGCCATCATCGCCCTCGATGACATCATCGGACTGGGCGCGCTTGCCGCCGTGAAGCAATCGGGGCGAAGGGTGCCGGAAGACGTTGCGTTGGCCGGTTTCAACGATTCGCTTTTCTGCCCGCACACCGAACCGTCGCTTACTTCGATGCGTTTGAACGTCCAGGAACTGGGTCGTCAGGCCGCCGAGATGCTGATTGCCCGAACGAAGGACAGCACGTTGGCGCCCCGACAGGTGTTGATACCGTGTGAAATCGTGGAGCGGGGATCCACCTGATGCGGCGTGTAACGACTGTTGCGGCTTTCGCGTCGCTGGTTGTGCTGAGCGCTTGCGTTCGTGCGGTGCCGGTGACGTTCCGATACCAGCCGAAGGAGGCGTCGGTCACATCGGTGGCGCTCGGCGGAACCTTCAACGGGTGGAAGGGCGATGCGACGCGGATGTCGGCTGGGCCGGACGGAGCCTACACCGTTACGTTGGACCTTCCGCCGGGACCGCACGAGTACAAGTTCGTTGTGAACGGGAAGTTGTGGCTTGCCGATCCGGACAATGCGCTGACGGCCCGCCCGGAACGCAACAGCGTCGTCTGGGTGGCGCCGGCAGGAGGCGAAACGGCCAGGGCGAAGGGCGACGGCAAAGTGATGGCGTTCGCGGTTCAGCACGGTCCGATGGATTTTATGCGGCTGAATCGGAGACGCGTTCGGATCAGGGTACGCACTGCCGCCGACGATATCGAATCGGTGTCGGTAGTCATCAAACGCGAAGGTCGGCCGAACCGAACCGTTCTGATGCCGTTGTCGGGGCAGGACGGTCCGCTGGACGTGTTTTCGAAGGATATACCGCTTGCCGGAAAGGTGTCTTACTCGTTTGTGTTGCGTGACGGCAAGGAAAGCTGGACACTGGGACCCAAAGGCGTGAAGAAGGACGAATCTTCTGGTCTTTACGAAATCGATGTGGCCGGCGCCTTGTTGCTGGAAACTCCGAAGTGGGCACCCAACACCATCTGGTATCAGGTTTTCCCGGAGCGTTTCAGCAACGGTGACCCGGCCAATGACCGCAAGGGGCCGAAGTCGGTGGCGGACTGGACGACGCCCATCACGGACGTGGAGGGCAACCCGAACGACTGGTACTGGGGCGGCGACCTGCAGGGCGTGATCGACAAACTGCCGTACCTGAAGGACCTTGGCATCTCCGGCATTTATCTGAATCCGATTTTCGATGGCCCCGACACGCACAAGTACGCGACAGACGACTACCTGAAAATCGCACCGGAGTTCGGCGACGAGGCAATACTTCGCCGGTTGACCACGGAGGCGCACAGGTTGGGAATGCGCGTGATGCTGGACGGGGTGTTCAACCATACGTCGGTTTACTTCGCGCCATTCCGCGATGTGATCGAGAAGCAGGAAAACAGCGACTACAAGGGCTGGTATCACATCCGCCGCTGGCCGGTGCTGGACCCGGTGACGAATTATATGGGACCGGACGAGAAAAACATCCCGTACGACGGCTGGTGGGGCATCAAGTGGATGCCCAAGGTGAACTACGCCGACCCGGCGGCCACGGCGTATTTTCTAAACATCGGCGCCCACTGGATTCAAAAAGCCGGCATAGACGGCTGGCGGCTTGACGTGGCCAACGAAGTCACGTCCTCGTTCTGGCGCGAGTTCCGCAAGACGGTGAAGGGCGCGAAAGGCGACGCGTTTATTGTGGGCGAGGTGTGGGAAAACGCGGCCGAGTGGTTGCAGGGCGATCAGTTCGACTCCGTTATGAACTATCCGTTCCGCTCGCTGGTGTTGGACTTCTTCGGTCGCGGAACGAAGGATGCGCTGGCTTTCAGCACCGGATTGCAGGATTTGAGGAACGCGTATCCGCCCCAGGCGACGGCGGCGATGTTCAACATGATCGGCAGTCACGACGTAACGCGTTTGAAGAAAGAATGCGGAGAAGACGATCGCCGCGTAATCCTGGCGACGCTGTTTCAGATGACGTATCCGGGATCGCCGTGTGTGTACTACGGAGACGAAATTGGATTGTCCGGCGCCAGCGATCCGTGGAACCGCGCACCGATGCCGTGGGACCGCTCGAAGTGGAACAAGGGGATTTACGAAGCCGTCAAAAAGGCAATCCGAATGAGAAACGAGCACCCCGCCTTGCGCGGACAGAATATCACGACCTTGAGCGCCGGAGAGGGCGATCGCGTGGTTGCATTTCGAAGAGCGGGGGGCAAAGAGCGCGCGGTCACTGTTTTCAACGCCTCCGACCGGTCGGCGCAAGTGCCGTTGAATCTTCTTCAGGACCGGGCTGTCAAAACGTGGCGCGACGGGTGGCGGAACACGACAGTCAAGTCAGACAACGGTCGGATCACTCTGGACCTTCAGCCCTGGTCAGCGGCGATTCTGTTCCCTGCGGGAAAATGAAAGTCGTACTTGGAATAACTATAATATCTCTTGCCCTGGCAACCTTTTCCAGCCCGGTGACGGGCGCCGCCAAGGGCCTGCCCCGGTTGCGCGCGGAAGGCATCCGGATCGTAGATAAGGCCGGAAACCCCGTGGTTCTGCGAGGCATCAACCTGGGCGGATGGCTGTTGCAGGAGATGTGGATGTGCCCGTTCGTCCAGAATCCGCCCGAGGGTTCCGACTACAAGCGGATTCCCGACCACGTGACGCTGTGGAAGACCTTTGAACAGCGGCTTGGCCCGAAAGATGCGGCGGCCGTGGAAAGGGCCTGGCGGAACAACTGGATCACGGAACCGGACTTCGCGCGCATCAAAGAAGCCGGTTTCAACCACGTTCGTATACCGTTTCTGTACAGTGTGGCGGAATCGGCATCGGGAATGGAGGACCTGCGCAAGGCGGTCCAATGGGCCGGCGATGCGGGATTGTACGTGATACTCGACATGCACGGAACTCCCGGAAGCCAGAGCAATGATCACACAACCGGCGAAGCGGGCCGGAACAGGTATTTTTACGACAACACAATGGTGCGCCATTCGGAGCGTGTGTGGGAGAAAGTGGCGAAGGAGTTCGGGAGCAATCCCAGCGTGGCCGCATTCGACCTCATCAACGAACCGTCCGGCGCGCCCAACCCTGCAACCCTGCACCTTGTACACAACCGGCTTTACCAGGCCGTTCGCAAGGCCGCCCCGGACACCATCGTCATTGTGGAGGACGGTTTCAAGGGGCTTGACACGACACCACACGCGGACGTTGCGAACTGGACGAACGTTGTGTACTCGATTCATATCTACCATTTCGACGCGAAGAGCCCGCAAGGGCACATCGAAAACCTGAACAACCAACTGCCACGGATCAAGGAACTGCGCGGATACCGGAACGCTCCCGTATACATCGGAGAGTTCAACATCGAGCCTCACAGCACCGCCGAAACGATGGCGACGTACACAAAGACCCTGGACGACAGCGAACTCTCCTGGGCGTTGTGGACTTACAAAACCGTCGCTCCCGGCGGCCCCATGGGTTTTTGGGGCTTGTGGCGCGATCCCAGACCCGCGAATTGCGTGGACCCGTTTGCCGATTCCGCCGAGACGGCGATTCGGAAGATGACCCAATACCGCACGGAGAACCTCGAACCGGTTTCGGAACTTAAGGACGTGTTCCGCACAAGCCGGCCTTGACGGGGGGATCTGAACATACGAGCCGGGTTCACAGAACCGAACCCGCTCGCGAGGAGGAAATTGAATGAGAAAAATCAGTAACCGAAAAGGCTTCACATTGATCGAACTGCTGGTGGTCATCGCGATTATTGCGATTCTGGCCGCCATTCTGTTCCCCGTCTTCGCCAAGGCGCGCGACCGGGCGAAGGCCACCACCTGCCTCAACAACATGAAGCAGTTGAGCCTGGCTTTCCTGAACTACTTCGAGGATCACGAGCAGATGTTTCCGCCGTACGGCGGCGTGGCCACCTGGGGCGACAAGAACGGCTGGTCCGAGCGCATCTATCCGTACGTGAAGAGCCTTGAAGTGTACCGCTGTTCCACGAACACGAAGAGCAATTACTCGTATTCCATGAACGCGGCGAGTTCGGCTCAGGCGGCGCGCGTGACTTCGCGCATCAAAAGCCCGGCCAAATTCATTCACCTGATGGAAGCGCCCGGGGCGGGAAACGTGGCTTACAAGATCAACGTCAACGCCACATTCAACAACACGCAGACCGGCGACTCGGATCTGACGAACGAAATCGGAAACGTGACCTCGGATGTTTCGACCTGGAATAACATACAGCCCGACGGCGCAGTGTACGGCGACCAGAACGGAAACTGGATCACAACACCGCACCCCAATGCGATGTCGATTCAGCGGTTCCGCGACAAATCCGGCGCGCACATCGGCCGGCTGTACTTCCCGGGCTGGCACAACGGCGGGAACAACCTGATGTTCCTGGACGGGCACGTGAAATGGTATAAAGGCTGGGATTCGAACGCCATGACGTTCGACCCGCGCGTCTATTGATATTCAAAGAATGCTACTGGATTCCACCCCCTGATCCTATTTACTAGGAGGACCTACTGTGAGCAACAGCCACAAAACATGGATGGGCCTGCTGGCCGGAGCATTATTGCTGACCGCCTGCACCGCCTCATTCGCGACTCCCGTGATGGACGGTTTGCGTGACAGCGAGTATACGCTGATCGCCTCATCTCCAAAAGATAACCTGATGGTCGATGAACCCAACCTCATCGACGACCCGGCCGACCCGAAGGCCAAGTGCATGGATGTCACCGACTTCTATGCAAGCAACTCGGGCAACGCTCTGTACCTGTACATTGAGTTGCCTTACTACAACCTGGCCAACATCTATGGCGACTGGGGCATTGCCATGCACTTGAAAGGCGCCAATGATGGAATCGAGCGCAATCTGCCCGCGCAGGATTCCTACGGCGCCCCGGTGTACTTCAACCACGCGCCCGGAACCGGCGTCAACATGCAGTTGAAGTCCAACTTCCGCGGCACCGCCGCTTCCAGCGACGGAGACCAGGGCTGGGCCTACCTGAACCCATGCAGTCTGGACGGCGCCGGATGGAACTTCCCGCACGGCAACTTCCTCGGCGACAACCGCTGGGAAGTCGGATCCGGCATCATCCACGGATTCGGCAACACAGGTTCCGAGATTGTGTACAAGGGCGGTGACGGAACTCCCGGGAACTACGGCGCAATCGAAGTGAAGCTGATGTTCTCCGACTTCGGGTTCGACTACCCGACGTGGACGAACGTTCGCCCGCCGGTCATCGGCGAAACTATCCTGATGCAGTGGTACGCCACAACACGCGGCGAACCCGGCAACAAGAACAACAACCACATCCGCGGACCGATCGACTGCGTGCCTTTCGAGGCCGCAAGCCGACAGGACCCGAATACCGGCGATCCGAGCCCGTTCGGCGGTTACCTGACGCAATACGCTACCTACACGCTGGCCCAACCGGCTTCGTTCGAAGTTTCCAGCGCGGCGGCGGCGGGCATGACGACGGTAAACGTCAACTTCTCTGACGCGGTTGGCGACGGCGGAAACACCCCCGCCAACTTCGTGATCACCAACCTGGCGAACAGCGCCACCATCGAGGTCACCGGCGCGGCCATTGATTCCGGAACGCCATCTCGCGTGGTCCTGACCACCGGTTCCCTGCCGGTCGGCGGAACCTGCCGCGTCACCGTTTCCAACGTGAAGAGCACGGGCGCGACGTTGGTCAATCCGGCTCGCAACTCGGCGGACTTCCCGGTGGCGATTCCCGTGGTATTCCATCTGTGGGATCCGCAGGACATCGTAGGAAAGAACCCCGATCCGAACACCGGTCAAAACGGCAAGGTTACCCTCACCGGCTCGTTCATGTCGTGGGCGAATGACGACGGTGCGGGAACCGGCGCGAATGAACTGCTGTGTTCGCCTGTGGAAGGCCAGCCCGGCCACTACAAGAGCGCTCCGGTTCTTATTCCGCCCGGTACGATCTATTACAAGTACCGCCTGCCCCACATGTTGAACTACATGAACTGGGACACGCTGAACTATCCGGGCAGTCCGGACCGTCGGCTGGTGATCCCCGCCGGTAGCAAGGGCATGGAAACGTATGATGTCGCCTGCAACGCCACGGTGGCCGGAACGCCTGTCAGTGTTACGTTTGAGATGACAGACTATGACGGCATCGCCGCGGGACGGCCTGTATACGTGACGGGCGGCGGCGGCCTGAGCGGCTGGAGCGGTGACCCCACGGGCGCCATCGCAATGACCAAGACGGGTGAATATACCTACACGGCGACAGCCACTATTCCGCAAGGTTATCTCGAATACAAGTACATCCTGATTGTCGAGGATCCGCCGGGCACGTACACCACGGCCTGGGACGACTTCGGCCCCAACCAGTATTCACCGGTCGTCGGCAGTGGCACGCCGCTGGCCCAGACCATCGTGAACATCTTCGGTACCCCGCCGGTTCCCGCCTACGTAAAAGCGCTGAGAATCGCCGGCGGTCTCGAAGCAAGCCCGGCCGCCGGAGCGGCGTTTAACGCGCTGGACTTCGACAAATCGGGCAAAATCGACATTCTGGACGCCGTTGCGCTTCGCAAAGGCTGATATTCTATTGCGTCATCGTTGTAACCGGGTTCGTTGGCAACCGGTGAACACCGATGACGCCACGTGATACTCTTCGGGGCGGCGGTCGGCAGTTGGCGCCCACCGCCGCCCCCAAGGCATTTTCCCCGTGCATCATTCGGCCATTCGCGTTGGCTATCATCCATGAAGACCATGCACAGTTACGGCAAGTTATCATTTAATGCATTGATTAAGGCCTCTCCCCGTCACTGGAAACCAGTGGTTCGACCGGCAGGGGGCCGTTTTCGGGTTTCTGACCGGACTAACCACCCCCAACCCCTCCTTTTCAAGGAGGGGTTGGGGGTGGTTAGTCCCAGTGTATCTGTCTTTTGGATGACGAGATAGTAGTTACCTATGGCCAAGATACTCCCCACGCTTGTTGCTTCTCTCCTTGTTGGAATCCTGCTGTCGATGCCCGGCCACGCCGAACCGGTTACCATCACCTACATGGGTTGGGGGAATCCGCAGGAAAAGAAGATTTCGGAAGACCTGCTGGCATCGTTCGAGAAGACGCACCCCCACATCAAGGTCCGGTATATCCACACCAGCGACTTTGAAAGCAAACTGCGGACGATGATGGCCGGGGACATCGCGCCGGACGTCTTCTACATGCCGGCCGAATCGTTCGAGATATACGCCCGGAAGAATACGCTTCTCGATCTGGATCCGCTGATCAGGGAAACGAAATTCGATGTGGCGGATTTCTTTCCGCAAGTGCTCAAGGCTTTCATTTATCAGGGCAAGCATTACGGCATTCCGAAGGATTTCACCACCCAGGTGATGTACTACAACAAGGACCTGTTCGACAAGGCGGGAGTACCCTACCCGACGCGCGATTGGACCTGGAGCGACATGCTGAGCGCCGCGCGGAAGATGACACTGGATTTCAACAACGATGGCCGCATCGACCAGTTTGGACTTCAGTTTTCATCGGGACTTGTCGGGGTGTACGGTTTCTCGCGCCAGGCCGGCGGCGACTTTTTCGTAACCGACGAGCAGGGAACTCCGCGGAAGTCCACCATCAACTCACCGGAGGTGCTGAAAGCGCTTACTTTCCTTCGCGACTTGAACTTTAAGGACGAAGTGGCGCTTTCTTCCGCCACCGGCGCCGGACGCGACGCTCAAACGGAGTTCAGCAACGGACGCCTGGCAATGCTGTTGGGCTACGGGCGTTGGCTGACGCCCCGGTTCCGGGAGATGAACAAGTTCCGCTGGGACGCCGCCGAGATGCCGCGGGAGAAGGAACGTTTCAGCATTATTTACACGGTCGCCTACAGCATCAGCGCGAAGACCAAGCACCCCAAGGAAGCCTTTGAACTGCTTTCCTACCTCACCGGACCGGTGGGCCAGGCGTTGAACAGCGACCTGGGCCTGGCGATACCGGCTATCCGCAGTGTCGCCTACAGCGACCACTTCATCAATCCCAAGGGAGACGTGGACGACCGGGCTTTCCTGCGCACGATTGAATACGCCGAGGTGATCCCACGAACGCCGAATCCGGAGGAGTTCAACGAGATCTGCAATCCGTACTGGGAACAAGTGCTGACTCTGAACACGATGCAACCGGCCGACGCCCTGAAGCAGATGGATCCGAAGGTGAACGCCTTCCTGGAGAAATGGCGTACGCTCCGGTCGTATCCGAAGGTGAACTGGACGCTGGTGTTGTCGATACTGGCCGTTTTGCTAACGATTGCGGTTGGTGTGATTGTGTGGTTCTTCCGCCGGTCCGGCCCGATTGGCAGATTGGCGCGGCAGGAGGAACGCACCGGCTATATGTTCATCGCGCCGTGGATACTGGGCGTATTGCTGTTCGGGCTGTTTCCGATCTTTACGTCCCTGTTTCTCAGCCTGTGCGAGTGGGATGCCATCACGCCGCTCAGCAATGTCCGGTGGCTGGGATTCGCGAATTACGCGCGCGCCTTCACTGTCGAGCCAAAATTCTGGATTGCGTTGAGAGTCACCGCCATCTACAGCATTGTCAGCGTGCCGATCGGCCTGGTACTCAGCGTGGCGATTGCGATGTTGCTGAACCAGAAGGTGAAGGGTATTCCCCTGTTCCGCACGCTGTATTATCTGCCGTCTCTGGTGGGCGGTGTGTCCGTGGCCGTGCTGTGGTGGCGGATATTCAACCGCGATTTTGGCCTGCTGAATTACGCTTTGTTGCGGATGGGCCTTTACGACCTGTGGAACATGAAACCGATCGACTGGCTGGGCCACGAAACGTGGGCTCTGCCGGCAATGATCATTATGAGCCTCTGGGGCGTCGGCGGCGGGATGCTGATCTATCTGGCCGGGTTGCAGGGCATTCCCACACAGATGTACGAAGCGGCGTCAATCGACGGGGCCGGGAAGATTACGCAGTTCTTCAAGATCACCCTGCCGATGCTGAGCGCCGTCATCTTCTTCAACCTGATCATGGGTATCATCGGCAGTTTCCAGGTCTTTACGCAAGCCTTCGTGATGACAAGCGGAGGCCCCAACAACGCGACGCTGTTCTACGTGCTGTATCTGTTCCAGAAAGGATTCCAGCAGTTCGAGATGGGCTACGCCAGCGCGCTTGCGTGGGTGTTGTTCGCTATTGTTCTGGTGTTGACGGCGTTCGTGATGAAAAGCAGTAAGTCGTGGGTTTACTACGAGGGAGGTAAGGACTGATGGTTGCCACAACAGTCAAACAAGGCAGTCGCAGTGAGCACCGAACCGCCGCGATCGGCCGCGGTATCACGTATGTCCTTCTCCTTCTGGGTTCGGTTCTGTTCATGTTGCCCTTCCTGTATCTACTGGGAACCGGAATGAAAACGGCCGCGGAGACCAGCGAATTTCCGCCGAAACTCTTGCCGACGACCGATGTTACAACGGTGGTGGACAGCCGTTCCGTCCCGGTGCAGAGCCTGAAGGACGGACGCACGGTAGCCGTGGTAAAAACCACCGCCGAAGGTGTGGAGGTTCAGCCTCTGGACGCCGACCTTCGCATTTCGGGAGCGCGCGAAGTGGTACAGGCCGGGGATCTGAAGGATTACACGCGTTTGGCGGCATTCCGGTCCAACCTCCGGCAGTCACTCACGATGTTGCCGTTCCGGCAGTTCCTTGGTAACACGCTGATTATCGTGTTCTTCAGCGTGCTGGGCGGCACCCTGAGCGCGGCTTTGTGCGGTTACGGATTCGCGCGGGTTCGCTTCCGGGGCCGCGAACCGCTGTTCATCATCCTGCTGGCCACGATGATGATTCCCGGCCAGGTGACGATGATACCGGTGTACATCCTGTTCAAGGAACTGCGCTGGATCGACACCTTCCTGCCGCTCATCGTGCCGGCCTGGTTCGGCGGAGGGGCTTTCAGCATCTTCCTTCTGAGGCAGTTCTTCCGGCAGATTCCTTACGAAATGGAAGAGGCGGCGAAGATCGACGGTTGCAGTCCGCTGGCGACTTGGTGGCGCATCGTTCTGCCGCTGTCTTTCCCGGCTCTTGCGACGGTTTCGATCTTCAGTTTCATGGGCGCGTGGAACGACTACATGGGTCCGTTGATTTACATCAACGACACCAGCAAGTACACGCTGGCGCTGGGGCTGAGCCTCTTCAAAGGGCAGTACGGGGTCGATACGCCTCATCTGATGATGGCGGCGACGCTGGTGGTGCTGTTGCCCGTGCTGATTCTGTTCTTCTTCGCGCAGAAGCACTTCATTCAAGGTATTGTTGTTTCCGGCGTGAAGGGCTGACGCCCGCGCCGGATAAAGAAACGGCCCGGAGGCTGGTCCGTGTCCAGTCTCCGGGCCGTTTGCATGTTTCTGATGTCTATTGTTGGGCCGCGAGGTGTTCTTCCAGCGTCATGCCCTCTTCCACGTAATACATCACCCTTTGCTTCTTCCATTCGCGGGTGCTGTTCAGCAGGCGGTAGTCCTCGAGTCCGGTCTCCGCGCGGATCGCTTCCACCACGGATGTGATCTCGTCTTCGGAGCGTGCGTGGATCATGCCGAACAGGGAATACGGCCAGTCCGGATAGGTAGGGCGCTGGTAGCAATGGCTGACGGCCTTGAAACCGGCGATGATGTTTCCGCACCGCTCGATGTCGTCTTCCGGAGCATTCCAGACGCTCATCGCGTTGTGTGTGAAACCGGCTACCCTGTGGTTCAGCACGGCGGCTATGCGCCGTATGCGGCCATCGGCCTGGAACGCCCGGATACGACTCAGCATTTCGAGGATGTTGATGCCCAGGTTGTCCGCCATCACGTGGTAAGGCATCGTGTCCGTGTCGATATCTTTCTGCAGTTCGCGGATGGTCAGGATGTCGTCGACCGTGAGAGGAGTGAGCGGGCCGGAATGCGGCGGCGGTTTCGCCGATTCGTGTTGCGCGGCCGCTGTTGATCCGGTCGTGTCCAGTTGGACGTTGATTTTGAAAAGTTTGACTGTCGGCAACAGCATGGCCGACACGGCGCCCGCGCTTTCGGCCAGCAGTTCCATTTCGGTTGGAAGATGCTTCGCCGGGTGGACGGTGAGCGTGAGCCACATATTGTATTCGTGGTCCCGCCGGTAGTTGTGTGAAACGCCCGGGTGTGCGTTCACGATACGCGCGGCTTCTTCTTCACGGTCGGCCGGGATCTTCATCGCCGCGAGCGAGCTCTGGTATCCGATGCGCCGGCTGTCAAAAATGGCCGATATCTGTCGGATGAAGCCCTGCTCACGCAATTTGTCGATGCGGTTCAGAAGGCGCTCTTCCGTCATGCCGAGGTTCTTGCCGATGGAAAGGAAGGGACGCTGAAGTACCGGGATGCCGTTCTGAAGGGCGTTCAGCAACACGCGCTCGCGCTCGTCCAGACCGGTTAAGTCGACAGAGAAATCACTCGTGGCGCTGGAGACGGCCAGCGCGGCGATGTCGGGTTCAAGGTAGGGTGCGGCCATATCTGTCTGGTAGGACGAAATTCCGCCTTGTGAAGGTTCCCGATTCGGAAACTATCCCGCGTTTTTTCCGGAGTGCGGATATTGCGTCATGCGTTCCTCGATAAAAGCGTAGAGTTCCTCGTTGGTCATCATAGGGTCATTCCCTGTGTCGAGTTTCTCCCAGGGGTGGCCCATCAGGTACAGAAAGTGGCTTTCGAGCAGGCACAGGTCCACGGCGCGGTTGCGTTCCAGAAAATGGCGAAGCGTGCTGTCCGGCAACCGGCGCTCCATTCCGGGCGGAGTGGACGCGAGGAATGTGATGTAAACAATGTCATCGTCCTCAATAACGGGCGCGTTCGGGTGTTGCCTTATCCGGTCCGCGATGACGGCATCCCAGTCGTTGTGTTCCGTTACGAACTTCTCCAGAGTATCGACGGCGTCTGCCAGAAAACAGCCGACCGCGGCTCCCAGACCGAACAGTTTCCCGACCGCGAGGATGGCGCAGTCGTCGGAAGCCCCCGGGCCGACGCGGTACCGAACGTACAAGGTTTGAACCTCGCCGCCGACCGGGGATGTATCCGGCACGATGATGCCTTCCTTGATGAACTCGGCAATCCGGTCTTCGTTGTCTTCATGAGCAAGCCGTCCCGCGTCCAGACCGACGGCGGCCATACGGTCCAAACAGACGGGGTGTGTGCGTCCGTACCCGATGGTAATGTCGTAGCGGTCCTGCGCGCGCTTTCGGTATTCGGGCAAGTCGCGCATTCCGCCCAGAAGAAGGCCGGTCAGGAGCTCTGCGGGATTCACCCTGAGCCACCGGAACAGGCCGATACCGAACAGCGGGAGGCCGGTGTCGATATCAACGGCGAAGGGCGGCGCGTTGCCCTCCAGCGCGGCGTCGGCATATCGCTGAACGGCGTTGATCCAGTTCTGCCGCATGCGGCGTTCGGTCTGCAGGTCGTATCCCAACGCCTGGACGATGTCGTTCTCGGTGGTGTCGACATAGCGCTTGCCGTGGAAGGCGCGACTGCCGGAATGGGCGTGGCTGGCGACGAGTATCTGCAGAAGGGCGCGTTCCAGATGCCAGGATCCGGCGATGGAAATGCGCTGGTTGGACTCTCTGAAATCGGAGATAATCTGGTGGGTGGGCGCGACGCGGCGCTTGGAGGACATGGAATGGTTCCTTGCTGTTTACGGAATCGGGGGACTAAATATCGTCTTCGGAATCGGCGTCCATGGAGGTCCACGGGGGATATTCCTCGGATCCGCCGGGCGGTGAGTGTGTCTGACCGATATCGGCGACCACCGCGCGCACGCTGTCCTCAACGAAACCGGTGATGGCCTCTTCGTCCTTCAAGGCGAGAACCTGCTTCTGAAGGCTTTCGATTTTGGGCTTCAGCGATTCCATCGCCGCGGGATTGGCGCGAACTTCGGCGCGCAGGCGTTCCAGCCGCTCTTCCAGGGCTTCACGCCAGACGCGCAACTGCGACGCCCGGGTTTTATCACCCATGAATTCGTCTAATACGTGTTCGACTTTGTCGTGCTGAGGCACGCGATTCTCCGGATACGATCAGTACGGTTTTACCAGTTGCTCCCGGGTGATGACGGGTTCGCCGTCGCCGTCGATGCGGGTGTAGAAACAGGTGCGGTAACCTTCGTGGCAGGCCGCGCCTTTCTGTATCACCCGGAACAGCAGGGCATCGCGGTCGCAATCGTAGTAAGCACTCTGCAGTTCCTGCGTGAAACCACTGGTGGCGCCTTTTACCCAGTATTCCTGCCGGCTTCGGCTCCAGAATGTAATCCGTTTGGATTCCAGGGTGCGGCGAACCGCTTCCGCATTCATATAGCCGACCATCAGGACATCTCCGTTTTCGTCGTCCTGGATGACGGCCGGAATCAGTCCGTTTGCATCGTATTTGAAAGTGGTTGTATCAATCATATTTTACCACGGGTCTCCGGCCCGGAACGAATGCCGGGCGTGTGTCATTGGCCGGTCGCATCCGGCAGTATCCGAAATGGTGCAGGTACGCGGGCGAACTCGCTGGGGGCATCTTCTTCCTGCTCCAGAAGGTGGTATCCCCACTGCGCGGCGACGGCCGGCAGACCCAGCGCCGTTGTGAGGGCCGCCAGGCGTTCCTCGGCAAAGTCGTATTCCCCGTCGAGTATCGCCCGTATGTCTTCCGCCAAGGCGTTCGGCCCAACCTCGGCAATCAGCAGATCCGCATTACCGGAAGGGCTTTCCGCGTCATCGGTCTGCAAGGTCTCGTCGAAGTAATCCGGCCAGCTGTTGAAGTAGTCGAGCACGCACCCGTCGCGGGCCAGCGTATAGATCAGCAGGTCGCTCTCGACGATCAGGAATCCGATCGCGGTGGTGCAAAGGTTTTCAGAGAGAACCGCCGTGTATTCGTTCAAGCGGTCTTCTTCCGGTCCGTCACTCGACTCCTCGAACACCACCACCCAGCCGCCAATCGGTTCACTGACGAAAGCCGATCCCCGGCGCGGCAGAGCGCGGACGGCCTCGACCACGGGCAAGGCGTCATCGGAAAGAACACAGACTGCGGATTGACAACCTTCCATCATCAGGATTCTACCACCGCAGACGCACCGGAAGCCCCGCCGAAGCCATCGTTTCCTTGCATTCGCGTATCGAATGGGTGCGGTAGTGGACGATGCTGGCAATGAAAACGGCGTCGGCGTGCCCTTCGGTGACGCCTTCCACCAGATGCCGGGGATTGCCCGCGCCTCCGGAAGCGATGACCGGAATGCCGACCGAATCGGCGACGGCGCGCGTGATGGTGTTGTCGAAACCTGTCTGCATGCCGTCGGTTTCCATGCTGGTCAGCAGGATTTCACCGGCGCCCATATCCTCAACGCGGCAGGCCCAGTCCACGACGTCGAGCCCCGTCGGTGTGCGCCCGCCGTGGATGACCACCTCGTAGAGCGGTCGTCCATCCGAATCGGATTCCCTCCGCGCGAATTCCTTCTCCGTCGCCTTGCCGTCGATGGCGACCACCACGGCCTGCGAACCGTAGCGGTCGGCGGCCTGGCGTATCAGTTCGGGGGTCTTGACGGCGGAGGTGTTGATGAAGCACTTCTCGGCGCCCGCCGCCAGGATTTCGCCGAAGTCCTCGATGGTGTTGATACCCCCGCCGACGGTGAACGGGATGAAGATGGTTTCCGAGACCTTGCGGGCCAGTTCGAACACCAGGCCGCGGCGCTCGTGGCTGGCGGTGATATCCAGGAACGTGATCTCGTCGGCGCCTTCCGCGTCGTACAAGGCCGCGAGCTCCACGGGATCGCCGGCGTCGCGCAGGTTCACAAACTTCGTGCCCTTCACCACGCGCCCGTTCTTGATGTCCAACCCGATGATGATTCGTTTCGCCGTCATATCACTCTCCGCCAGCACATGAATTGTGTGCTCCGAATCCAAGCAGGCGGATTGCCGCGCTATCATCCTCTCAGTGATATGAAAAAAACTCTGAAGGATGTCGGTGAATTCAGGCTGATTGACGCCATCGCGGAATTGGACGTCGTGAGCGGGATCGGGGACGACTGCGCCGTGTGGACGCCGCCGCCCGGACACGACATCGTAATGACCACCGACGCGCTTGTCGAACGAGTGCACTTCCATCACGAATGGTGCGTGTACGAGGACATCGGATGGAAGTCCGCCGCGGTGAACTTGAGTGACCTGGCCGCGATGGGCGCGGAACCGGTTGCCCTGTTGTACGGCCTTGCCCTGCCGGCGCGCACACTGGTCAATGCCGTGCTGGCCATCTACGACGGCGTTGCCTTGTGCCTGGATTCCCTGAACCTGGATATCCGGATCACGGGCGGCAATGTCGCCGAGTCCCCGGAAAGAATGATGATATCGGTTACGGCCGTCGGCATTGTGCCCACGGGAGGGGCCGCGCTGAGAAGCGGGGCGAAACCGGGAGACGATATCTGGGTCACGGGCACACTGGGCGATTCCGCATTGGGTCTGTTCCTTCTGATGAACCGGTTCAAAAAAGAGGACTGGCCCGGATGGTTGGCGCTGGTGGATCGGCATCTGACACCGACTCCGCGGGTCGAGTTTGGAAAGGCCGCGCGGGACATCGTCTCCGCGATGATTGATGTCAGCGACGGATTGTCAGGCGATATTGGCCACCTCTGTATCGAATCCGGTGTCGGCGCGTTTATTGACGAAAGCCTCCTGCCGGTATCCGAAGAAGCGAAAAACGTTGCGGAAAGAATTCTCAGGCCCGTGGAGCAGTGGGCTCTGACCGGAGGTGAGGACTACGAGCTACTGATGACCGCGCACCCGGACCGGGCGAATGATCTGCGGCGCGCGGCGGAATCGACGGGAACCCGACTGACGCGCATCGGCTCCACCACAACCGGAGAAATGCAGATTCGCAGGCTCGACGGAGCCATTGAAGAATTGGAATGCCTGTCGTACAGGCATTTCTCGTGATGGAACACCGCAAGGAACCATTCGCAATCACTCTCGACTCCCCCAAGGCCACGATGGCGCTCGGCGCCGCCCTGGCGCGCGCGATGGGTCCGGGAGACGTGCTGGCGCTTTCCGGCGACCTGGGAGCCGGCAAAACCACCCTGGCCCAGGGCTTCTTTGCCGAACTGGGACACCCCGGCGAGGTCATCAGCCCCACGTTTGCCCTGATGGCCGAATACCCTGGGGAACGGCCGGGTCTGCACGTGGACGCCTACCGCCTGACCTGCGCGGACGACGCCGTGGAACTGGGTCTCGACGAATACATCGACGCCGGGTGGATGCTGGTTGTCGAATGGGCGGAGATTATCCGGGATGCCCTGCCGGATGACATCGTGCGGGTGACGCTGTTGCACGACGGCGACGCGAGAAAGGCCGTCCTGGAGGGAACAGGTCCGCGCGGCCGGGCAATCGCGCGGACAGTGGCCGGGTAGGGGCGATTCGTGAACATCTGTACCAACCAGTTCATCGGTTAAGCGTCAAAGTCTGTCATAGCTCAATGATCAGTAACACTTGACAAATCAACACAGTTGCTGAGCGTCAGCGAAGAATCTCCGGGTTGTGAGAAAAAAGCAGAGGCATCCTGAGCGGAGCGAGGAACGAGCGTAGTCGAAGGACGCCGGCGCACTTCGACTGCCCCTACGGGTCCGTATGGACGCTTCGGTCGCAGGCTCCCTACGCTCCGCTCAGCGTGCCTCACGCTCAGTTAGTCGATTTAGTTGGTACAAATGGATTCGTGAATCGCCCCTACGTGAATTCGGTGGTTAGAACGCCGGAACGCCGTCGGTGATGACGGGTGTTCCGTCGACGATTAACGTGGCTTTCGTCACGATTCCGTCGGCGTGATACGGCACGTTGTTGGTTCCGCCGAAGTGGGCGTTGTTGCCGAAGGCCACGTGGATGGTGCCCATAACCTTTTCGTCTTCCAGCACCTTGCCGATGACGCAAGCGGCATCGTTGGTGCCGACGCCGAGTTCGGCGATCCAGGTGGCCTCGTCGCCTACCGCCTTCCACGACGCCTTCAGTTGGTCGGAGCCTTCGCCTTCCGCGTCAACCACGCGGCCGTCGCGGATGGTAAACGTAATCGGGGAGTTCAACACACCCAGTCCGGCCATCGAGGCATCTACGACCAGCACACCTTCGCCGAAACCTTCCATCGGCGCGATGTATGCCTCGCCGGCGGGAAGGTTGCCGAAGTCGCCGGGCGTGTGGTACAGGCCGGTGTCGGGCATGGCGGGCCTTCCTTGAAGGTTCAGCCGAAGATTTGTGCCCAGCGATGTGGTGATGACGGCCTCGGAACCTTTCGCCAGGATACCGGCGACGTAACGGCTTCGTTCCGCCACGCGGTTGTAATCGGCGGACATCGTGCGAACGAACATTTCCTCGGTGATGCCGGGCATGCTGGCCACGCGTGCGCCGGCATCGCAGGCGGCGTGGCGCGCTTTGGTGTGCGACAGAGACCAGTTGGTCGGCATCAGGACCACGCTGGCCGACCGCATGGCCGCCGAGACCGGCTCCGGGGGTTCCTGGCCGCTCCGTTCGCGCGGTTTCATCGTCATACGAATCGGTTCACATCCAATCCGGTCAGCGGCGCCGATCAGCGCGGATGAGATGGTGTTCAGGCGGTCGTCGTCCACAACCAGTACGGTTTCGCCGGACTTCGCGGCCATACAGCGGGTAATCAGCATATCAGCGGCGGTGTTGATGTCGGTCACAGGAGCCTCCAAAACGGTGTTGAACAGGCAGGGACGAGCGCGGCGAATTCCCTCGCGCGCGAATGATGGTTTATCCTTGCTTGTGAGGAAACTAAAATTGGTTGATCTGCATTCACATGTCATGTACGGTTGGGACGACGGCGCCAAGACCATCGACGAATCGCTGGAAATGGCGCGGGTGGCGGCTGAGAACGGAACCACGGTTCTCGCGGCCACTCCCCATATGTATTATGGTGAACAGCGCGTGGAGCCCGACATGGTGCGTGAGCGCGTGGCCGAGATCAACGAACGGATTACCGCGGAAGGGCTGGACATCCGGATCGTGGTCGGCACGGAGATGGTGGCCACCTGGGAGGCGCTGATGCCTCTGACGCACAAGAAGGTGCTGACCCTCAACGATTCGCGCACGGTTCTGCTGGAATTCCCGTTCACGCAACTGCCGATCAGGTTCAAGGAGCTGATCTTCCAGGTGCGCATGGCCAACATTATGCCGCTGATGGCGCACCCGGAGCGGTGCCAGATGTTTATCCAGGAACCGGGATCCTTCGAGGCAAATGTGGAACCCGATTTGCCGATCCAGATCAACACAACGAGCCTGATGGGCGGATTCGGCGAGAAGATTCAGAACTATGCCTGGAAACTGGTGGAGGAAGACAGGCCCATAGTGATCGCTTCCGACGCGCACAACGCGAAGTCACGCCCGCCGATTCTGAGCGAAGTCCACGCGGCGCTGACCGAGAAGTACGGCGAGGAGATCGCCAATATCATGTGCCGCGACAATCCGCGGGCGGTCATCGAGAACAAGGGATTGCGGATTGCCCGCATGAAGCGCAAACCGGCGCCCGAACCGAAGGGCTTCCGGGCGAGGTTGAAACGGCTCATCATTGGTCGTCCCGAGCAGTACTGACCCAGGAGAGAGATCATGGCGCGGAAAAAGTATATCTACGGACGCGGCGACCGGATCGTGAAGGGAACCAACAAGCACGCCATCATGATGGAGCGCATGCCCGATGAACCGGCTGACCAGGGCGTCCCGCTTGGCGAAAAGTTCGGCGGCGAGCATCAACCGACGATCCACCAATCCTACACTACCGGCGGGATTCCGTACGACGACTACACCGCGCCCGAACACGTGGACGACTACCAGGTCTGACACGGGAGATATCATCATGGACTGCGTTTTCTGCAAAATCGTGTCCGGCGAAATTCCGGCACAGGTGGTGTACGAAGATACCGTCTCGATGGCGTTCAAGGACGCCAATCCGGCGACACCGGTGCACCTTCTGGTTGTTCCGAAGAAGCACGCCGATTCGCTGGCGGACACGGGCGACCTGACAGAAGCCGAATTGGGTCATCTGCTGAAGGTCGCCGCCCATGTGGCTACCGACGCCGGCGTGGGCGACAACTTCCGACTGCTGATCAATACCGGCGAGGGTGCCGGCCAGAGCGTGTTCCACCTGCACGTGCATGTGCTGGGCGGAAAGCGCATGGGACGGCTGATTGGATGAACCGGCAACGCGGATGACCTGACTTGGCGGCATCTGCTGTGCTATTCATGGATATGGGAACGGCCCCGCACAGGGGCCGTTTTTTTCGTGAACCGTGCTCGGTTCCCAGTTTTTCTTCCGGGGGGTAATGTCATGCCGGCCATCGTGGTTGTTGGGATGCAGTGGGGCGACGAAGCAAAGGGTAAGATCGTTGACGTGTTGAGCCGTCATATGGACGTATGCGTGCGGTACAACGGCGGACCGAACGCCGGGCACAAGGTGGTGTTTGACGGACAGACGCACGTGCATCATGTGATTCCGGCCGGAATTCACAATCCCGGCACTCTGTGCCTCGTTTGCGACGGATTGGTGATCGATCCGAAGGAGTTGTCGGTTGAAATCGACGGCCTGCGCAAGCGCGGCGTGCGACTGGACAACCTTCATATTTCGCAGTCCGCACACGTGATCATGCCGTGGCACAAGATGGTAGAACGCGCGGAAGAGACGAAACTCGCCGAAGGCAAGATAGGCACCACCCTGCGCGGCATCGGGCCGTGCTACGCGGACAAGGCGCGCCGCTGGTCTGCCGTCCGCATGGGCGATCTCGTGAATCTCGATGTTCTGCGGACAAAGGTTCCGCCCATCCTCCAGCACTACAACGCGATGCTGGCGTGCGTGTACGGAGCCGAACCGCTGGAACTGGACGCGGTTCTGGCCGAGTGCGAAACCTACGCGAAAGAACTGGCGCCGTACATCGGCGATACCCAGGCGCTTCTTCAGGATGCCGTGGACGCCGGAAAGCGCACCGTTTTCGAGGGCAGTCAAGGCACGATGCTGGACCTGGACCAGGGCACCTTCCCGTTTGTTTCATCATCGCACCCGATTGCGGGAGGCGCCTGCCTCGGCACCGGTGTCGGGCCGCGCGATATCAATGAAGTCATCGGCGTGGTGAAGGCGTACACCAGCCGGGTGGGCGAAGGCCCGTTCCCGACCGAACTGCACGGAGACGCCGCCTCCAACCTGCGGGAAAAGGGGCGCGAGTACGGAAGCACAACGGGACGACCGCGCCGCGTGGGCTGGCTGGACGCGCCGTGCCTTAGTTTTGCCGCCCGAGTGAACAGCGTCAGCGCCATCACCCTGCAGAGCGTGGACGTTCTGAGCGATTTCCCGACGGTCAAGATCTGCCGCGCCTACCGCATCAACGGCAAGGAATACACGCGATTGCCGTCGGACCGGTCGCTGTTGAACTTGGCCGAGCCTGTTTTCGAGGAGTTCGAGGGCTGGACGGGCGACATCACGGGAGCGAAAAGTATGGCGGACCTGCCGGCGTCTCTGCACAGCTATGTCGCGACCGTGGAAAAGGTCGTTTCCGCGCCGGTTGCCATCGTCAGCGTCGGCCCGGGAAGAGACCAGACAATCCTGACCGACGCCGGAAAGAAGCTTTTGCCCTTCCTGAGTGTGTGACGGCGGAAGGACTGGAAATTGAACGCGGGCACAGCGTGCTGTGCCCCTTCCGCCCATCTGACACCTGATACCTGACACCTGCTGAAAATGCGCATCATCGTCACATCCGACAACCATCTGAACGCGTATTACGCCAAGATGACCCCCAGGCAGTTGGAGGTCCGGCGCAAGCGAATCCGCGACGGCTGGCAACAGGTGGTCGATTACGCCGTGGAGACCCGCGCGGACGTCCTGCTTCAGGCGGGCGACCTGTTTGACATGCCCGACCCGCGCACCACGGAACTGGTTTCGGCGGCGCGGGACTTCAACCGCCTGAAGGAAGCCGGTGTCCGTGTGTTTGCAATTGGCGGCACGCACGACATGCACCGCATCGCCTCGGACGGCGCCCTCGTACTGCGCATCTACCAGGAAACCGGCCTGATCCGCGTGTTCCACCGCACCCTGGATCCGGAACCCGAGGTGATCGACTTGCACGGATTCCGCGTAGCCATCGGCGGGATCAGCGTGGATCACCGCCTGTCCCGCGAATCGAATCCCCTCGAAGGTGTTGAATACAAGGTCGAAGCGGACTACCGGATACTGATGTTGCACTACGGCGTGGAAGGCGACATCCATCCGGACGCCAATGAGCCGATCCTGAAGAAGGATGCGCTGGCGGAGTTGGAAGTGGACCTCGTGGTGGTCGGACACGTCCACACGGCGCGCAAGTCGGGCGTCGGCAAGATGACGATTCTGGTTCCCGGAAGCACCGAGCGTCACACATTCGGCGAACGCGGCGTTGTTCCGGGATTCTGGGAATTGAAGGTCGGTCCCAGCGGTTTGCAAGGCGCGAAGAACCTTCCTGTCAGCGCGCAACCGATGAATGAGATGGTTGTCCGTTCCACCGAGATGCCTGACGAGAATCCAACTGAGTATGTGATCGACCGCATCCGCCAGGAATCGGATCCGGATCAAATGCTCAAGTGCCGGCTGGAAGGGCCAATCTCGCAGGAGAGGTTCCACAAACTGCGACTGCGCGAGGTTTTCCAACTGGGGAACGACCTGAACTTCTACTTTGAACTGGACAGCCGCCAGTTGATGGTCTCCGACCCGACCCGCATCGTAACGGACGCCCCCGAAAGCGTCGCCATCAGCCAGAAGGCCGAGATCCAGGCGGCGGCGTACGCGCTTTCACAGTCAGCCGACAACGGAGAAGACAAGGCGTTGTGGGAAGAGGCGGCGCGGTTGGCTCTCAGCCGGTATCAAGGGTAGGAAACAGGTATCAGGTGTCAGGCATGAGGCGGCGGCATGGGTTCTGAGTCACTACGGTCCGGTTCCCCTCCTTTTTTAAGGAGGGGATAGGGGTGGTTGCCCGGTATGAATCCCCAAAACCACCCCCGGCCCCTCCTTGAAAAGGAGGGGAGCAGAAGCGGCACGGGTGTGGCTCGAATGGTGAAGATTTCGTCTCAGGATGACGATTCACGCTCAGTCAGTCGATTGGGTTGGTGCGGATGTTGATGCATCGCCCCATTTGAGGATTCGGGGCACAGCGTGCTGTGCCCCTGCATAGATTCCCTACTGCGTGACTTCGCTTAACTGAATCTCGTCCAGCGAGGAGACCACCCAGTCTGCTTGGGCGTCGCGGAGGCCGTGCGCATCGTCGTGGCGAGCGACGCCGATGCACTTCATCCCGCCGTTCTTGGCCGCCATCACTCCCACCGGAGCGTCCTCTACCACCAGGCAGTTCGCCGGAGCGATGTTGATTTCCTTCGCGGCGGTGAGGAAGAGTTTCGGGTGCGGCTTGCCGGGCTGGATGCCCCTTCCGCTGACGTTGGTGTCCAGCACGTCCAGCAGGGTGGCGTTGGGATCGAGATCGAGTTCTTTCGGGATACCGTACGGGGCCAGGAAGACCTTGGCCATCATCGCCTTGGCGTTCTCCGAAGAGGAGGCGGCGGCCGTCTTGAAACCGGCGGCGCGGGCTTTCAGCAGGAATGAGATTCCGTCGTCGAAAGCCTGGAAGGCGCCCTGGCGAATCAGGTCCACAATCATCATCTGCTTGCGGTGCGCCAGCAGTTGCGTGTGTTCATCGTCGTCCGGCAGTCCGAACGCGGTCAGAAGAGCCCTTGCGCCGTCCATTCGGGGCTTGCCGGCAACCACGCGCTGGTATAGCGCGTTGGTGTAGCGTTCGTGCCGGTACCCGGTGGAGATCTTCAGGCGAAGCCATTCGTCCTCCAGGAGGTCGCGCAGGGTATCTCCCCATGCGCGCTGGTGCGGGGAATCAACGAGAACACCATCCACATCGAAAATAAATGCTTGTACCATACTCTTATCTTGCCGAGCGTCCATCGCCCTGGTCAAAAAAGCCAGGCGGTGACGCGGGAAGGATGAGACGGCTATCCTGAAATCGTGCTGAACACCGTGGCGATTATCGGGATGGGACTGCTGGGCGGATCGCTGGGCAAGGACCTGATTGCCCGCAAACTCGCCGCACGCGTCATCGGCATCGTGCGGCGCCCGGAGGCCGTGCAAGAGTGTCTTTCAGCCGAAGCCGTTCACACGGCCACCCTCGACCTGTCCGCCATCGCCTCCGCCGATGTCGTGGTCCTCGCCGCGCCCGTGGCGACCATCGTCCGGCAGATGACCGACATCGCTCCATACGTGCGTCCGGACGCCGTGGTGACCGACATGGGATCCACTAAAGGCGCCATCGTGCAGGCGGGCGAATCGGCGCTGGGAGGACGTTTCGTCGGCGGACATCCGATGGCGGGGTCCCACAAGGCCGGCGTTTCCGCCGCGCGGGTAAACCTTTTCGACGGCGCAACCTGGGTGTTTACACCCACCGAACGGACCGATCCGAAGGCGCTGGAGAAGGCCGTCGGCATGGCGTCGGCGGTAGGGGCCCGGACTGTTTGCCTCAACGTGGAAGATCACGACCGCATCGCGGCTTCCGTCAGCCATATGCCGCACGTGGTGGCCGCCGCGTTGACGCTGGCCATCGATCGACTGGCGGATGGAGATTCCCGTTTTCAGGATCTCGCCGGCGGCGGCCTTCGCGATATGACTCGCCTGGCCGCCAGCCCCGCCGTGCTGTGGCGCGACATCCTTTCCGCCAACCGTGAAAACACCATCACGGCTCTGTCGGCCTTCGCCGAAGAATTGACACGCGCCGTTGAAGCCATGCGCGAAGATGACGACATCGAGAGCCTCTTCGACCGGGCCGCCGAGGCCCGCACGCACCTCGTCCGCGAGTGATACCTCAAGGAGACAGTCCATGCCCACCCGTTCCGTAATCCTTCATGACAACGCCGTTATTCTGGACGGACGCCGCATTCCCCTTTTCAGCGGAGAGATTCATTACTGGCGTATCTTCCGCGAACGCTGGCGCACGGCACTGCAGTCGATGAAGGACATGGGCCTGCAGGGGGTTGGTGTGTACATTCCCTGGTATGACTGCGAGATTGCGCCCGGAAACTGGGATTTCACCGGGCGAACCGCGCCGCAGAGGGATATGGTCGGTTTCCTCGAGTTGTGCGCGGAGATGGAGATGTGGGTGCTGTTCCGGCCCGGCCCCTACATTTATGCGGAAGTCCGAAACCTGGGCGTTCCGGACCGTGCGACGCCGTATCACCGCCTGCACCCCGAGTTCCTGAAGATGGCCCGCGGGTACATGGAAGCGGTGACGGAGGCGGCACGGCCGTTTATGGCCACCAACGGAGGGCCGATTGTCGTGTGGCAGTCCGACAACGAAATCGATCCCTCCATCCCGTATTTCGAAACACAACTCGGCTTGGCCGGCGAGCCCGGAGTATTCCAGCAGTGGCTGGCAACGCGGTACGACAGCATCGGCGCGTTGAACGAGGCCTGGGGAACCCGATATGCGTCGTTCGACACGGCTCGCGCCTGGTGCCGGCCGCCGGTGTATGACGATCCCCGCGAACGTCGGCGCTGGCTGGACCTGATTGCGTGGAAATGGGACTACATCGACGAGTACGCGAACTGGGTGTCCAACACCTTCCGCGAACTCGGAGTCGATCTGCCCCTCCTGATCAACATGTTCCCAGGTGTGGGCGAGCACCACTGGCGGCGTATGCAGGAGGCCGGCAACTTCATCGGGCTGGACAACTACCCGGCCAACGAGTTCCGCGCGGAACCGAGCGAGCACCGGCGGTTCATCGAGAAGGTTCGCTACAACGCGTGCGTCTCCAATCTGCCGTACCTTGCCGAGTTCGAGAGCGGCGTGTGGCACGCCCACCACTGGTACACAGGCCCCGTGTCCGGCCGCCACTACACGCTGGCTTGCCTCTCGGCGTTGCTGGGCGGCGCGCGCGGCTGGAACTGGTATATGACCGTTGAGCGCGATTGCTGGCACGATGCCCCGATCGACGCCCTCGGCAACAAGCGGAACGGCTTGTTTAACCACTTCAAGGGAGTGCTTGATCTGGTGAAACAGCACGACCCGACCACGTGGACGCCGGTTCGGAACACACTGGTCACGTTCTCGACGGAGAACTACGCCTGCGGCAAGCCCGCCAACGACGATCCGGCTCTGAATGCCCTGTACGACGCCGACGTGGATTACGGCTTCTTCGATCTGGAGGGCCCGATCCCTTCGACCGATAGCCTGTGCTTCTACTCCGGCCACCCGTGGCTGGATCGCAAACAGGGCGAGAGGTTGCGCGCGTGGGTGGAATCAGGCGGGAACCTGGTGTGCTTCGGCAACTTCCCGAGGCAGGACAGCAACGGTGCGCCGTTCGATCCACTGGGGATCGGCGGTCCCGTGGGCGCCGCCTGGTTCGGGAAGCGCGCGCTATTGAAACTGGGAGGCCGGGAAGTGGTTGTTACCGGTCCTCTCGCGGAGTGGGACGCGACGGATGCGGAACCGTTGACGGCCGTCCAGTGCGAACCGCTGTCGCTGGAAGGCGAGCAGGAGCGTCAACTGTGGGCCAACGAGACGGGCCGCGTGTTCGTCGTGGGCATGCGGAAGAAGGTCGGCAAGGGAACCGTGACGGCGCTGGGTTGCGACGCAAGCCCCGAACTGGTTGTCGCTTTGCACGTGTGGTTCGGAGTGCCTGTACCGTGCCGATCGGGCGTTTCCGGTGTGCAGACGGCTCTGTTCCGCAAGCCGGGCGGCGTGTACACGGTCGTGGCGGTCAACAACGGCGATGAGGAACACACGGTGTCGCTGATCCTCGATCCGTCGCTTGGAATCGGCGAAAGCGCAACCGTGACCGTCGGAGCCAAGAGCGGAACGGTGGTCGATCTGTCGTGATCGGAGTTGCGCGATGAACCACTTCATCTGGATCCTCGGATTGTCTGTTCTTCTGCTCGCGGCGGCGAACGCGCAGGAACGGCAGAGCACGCGTGTCGGCACGTTCGTCGATTATCCGGCGTTCCCTTCCGTCACGCTCCAGAACACGCGCCCGATTTCCGTGCTGTTGCCTCCGTCGTATGCAACGGAGAAGACGCGCCGTTATCCGGTTCTCTATATGCACGACGGGCAGAATGTGTTTGACGAGAAGACGTCGTTCATCGGGAAGGAATGGCGGGTGGACGAAGTTCTCCGCGATATGTGGGCGGATAAGTCCTTCCCGGAGATCATCGTGGTCGGCGTGGCGAACACGGGTATACACAGGATGTTTGAATACAGGCCGGGTGCGGGCGGCGACCGATATATCCGGTTTCTGACCAACGAGGTCAAGCCGTTCATCGACCTCCGGTTCCGCACGAAGAAAGGACCGAAAGACACGGCCGTGATGGGAAGCAGTATGGGCGGCTTGATATCGACTTGGGCGACACTGCGCAGACCGGACGTGTTCGGTCAATCCGCCTCGGTTTCGATGTTGTGGCGGTTTCACGGCGAGGCGATCGTTGATCGTGTGGAGAGAGGTCCGAAACAGCCGGTACGGATGTACTTCGATATGGGTACCAGGGAGTTCGGTGTGCCGGAAGCAGAACTTACAGCCGGGATGAATGATATGCGGACCATCCTCGCGAAGGCCGGTTACGTGGAGGGCAAGGACGTGGAGACCCGCATTATCGAGGGCGGCGAGCACAACGAACCGTCCTGGGCCGCACGCGTTGACCAGCCGTTGAGGTTCCTGTTCCCGAAATAGGATTTAGGATCTAGGATCTAGGATCCGGGATTCAGGGCCGACATATTACCACAAAGACACAAAGGCACGAAGAGAGGGTGTCATTTCGACCGGAGCGAAAACGAGCGCAGTGGAGAAATATGCGTCCATACGTCCATACGGACGACCGTATGGTCGAACGCCCGTATAGGCGTTCGGAATGACATCGGACGAGAAGCGCAAGTTACGGTTTGGTTTCCGCCCCTGAATCCAAAATCCTGAATCCCGGATCCTATATCTCGTAGTCCGACAGTTCCTCCAGCATGCGGCGGTCTTCGGGGGTCCATTCGTGCGTCCACAGGAGGTCGGGGCGGTGGACGAGAGTTCGCATCAGGCTCTGCTTGCGCCGCCACTTGCGAATCGCCTCGTGGTTTCCGCCGAGCAGGACCTCGGGCACGGTCCAACCCCGGAACTCCGGCGGGCGCGTGTAGTGGGGGTATTCCAGCAGGCCCGATGTAAACGTTTCATCCTGGGCGGATTCGTCCGCGCCCAGTACGCCCGGCACCAGGCGCGCGGCGGCATCCACGATAGCCAGAGCGGCGATCTCGCCACCGGTCATAACGAAATCGCCGAGGCTGATCTCGTCCGTCACCAGGTGCTGTCGCACGCGTTCATCGATACCCTCGTAGCGTCCGCACAGGATTACCATATGCCCGCACTGGGCCAGTTCCTCCGCCAGTTTCTGACGGAACGGGACACCGGCGGGCGAGGTGAGGATCACGCGGGCCTGCAAGCTGTCGGCGGTCAGGTCCTCCACACAGCGGAACAGGGGATCGGGCTGAAGCACCATCCCCGCACCGCCGCCGTAGGGCGTGTCGTCCACCTGGTTGTGCCGTCCTTCGGCGTAATCGCGCAGATCCACGGCGCGCAGGTCCAGCAGACCGCTCTCTTGTCCCCGCTGGAGCATACTGGTGGAGAGGACCGGGGTGACCATCTCCGGGAAGATGGTCACGATGTCGGCCCTCAGCCACGCCCTGGCCGACCCGCTCACGATTCGGTTCTCCAGCCGGGATCGGCGGCATCGAAAGCGGCGTTGATTTCGGCAATCATATCGGCGGGCAGAGGGCCTTTTTCAGCGATGGCGATGTTCTCGAGGAAATGCTCGGGATTGCGCGTGCCGGTAATCATCACGGCGAACGGGAAGGCGAGCGTGTAACGGAGAGAGATCTCGCGCGGCGTCAATCCCCGAAAGTCGGGCCACGAAATGGCCTGGGCGCGCTCAAAATACGGTTTCGAGTAGTCGCTCCACGGAGCGTCAGCGCCCAGCATCGCGTTGGAGGTCGGCCGCTTCAGAATCACGCCGACTCCACGCCGTTTCGCTTCGTCCAGCAGGCCTTTGCGCGCGCCCTGGTCGAGCAGGCTGAATGAAGTCTGTAGCGTGTCGAACGCGCCGCACTGCACGGAGTACATCGCCGCCTCGTTGTCGCCGCTGTAGCCGATAAAGCGTGTCTTGCCGGCGTCTCGCGCGCGGCGTAGAACCTCGATGACGTCGCCCTTTTTCAGTTCATCCAGCGAGCAGGTGTGCAGTTGGAGCAGGTCCACGCTGTCGGTCCGCAGTCGCTTGAGCCCCCTGTCAATCGTGGCTTCCAGTTGGGGTATGGACCATTCCGGCCCGGCGCCGGCGACGACTTCGTGTCCGATTTTTGTTGCGAGGAAGTATTCGTCGCGGCGGTGACCAATGAACATCCCGATCAGTTCCTCGGAATCGGCGTAGCACTCGGCCGTGTCGATGTAATTGGAGCCGTTGTCCAACAGCGAGTTCAACAGGAGTTCGATGCGATCGTCGCCCGTGTCCTCCCGTTCAAATCCGATCTCGGCGCCGCCCAGACCGATGACCGACACGCGGCAACCCGTGTTACCCAGTATTCTTGTTTCCATGCTTCCTCCGATGATGATGACTGTCCCATACCGGAAATCACGGCGGGGTCAGTTGCAGTTCCAGGAGCACCGGACGATGATCGGATGCCAGCGAGGGTGTTACAGCAACGCCGAGGACCGACCAGTGGTGCGAGCCGTAGACGTGATCGATCCACTCGGTTGGATCGGGCGACGGATAGGTCGGTTCGTCGGGGCCAAGGCGCCGTAGGCCGGCGACACGCAGAGGTTCGTGACCCCGCATTTCCGAACTCTCGTTGAAGTCACCGGCGAGGAGAACCGGAATCTCGCAGTCGGCAACCAGTTTGGCGACGGCATCACCCTGTTCAGCCCGCTCTTTGGATTCGAGGCCCCAGTGAGTCGAGATGACCCGAATCGGTCCGAACGGAGTGGCGCACCGAACCGAAAGAGCCGAGCGCGGTTCATCGCGGCCGGGAAGTCGGGTAACGGTATGGTTTTCGATTTCCCATCGCGTCAGGATCGCGTTGCCGTACAGCCCGCCGACCGGCCATTTCAGGGAGGGGCCGAACACGTGGCGCAAGCCGGTGAGTTCTCCAAGGCGGAGCGCCTGGTCGACAAACCGGCTACGCGGCATGCGGACATCGACTTCCTGAAGGCACACGATGTCGGGTTCGAGGTCTGTGATGACGCGGGCGATGCGGGGAAGGCTGACTCTTCGGTCCATGCCCTTGCCGTGCCGTATGTTGTATGTAACGAGTTTCAGCGGCACCTCAGCCCACTCCGATCGACCGGCCGATGTACACCGCGGCGGCGGACACGATGCCCCACAGAATAACGTTCAGTAGCAGGGGGCGGTCCTTAAGGAAAAGGACCTCGGGCGCGCCGCCGAGGTCGCGCGTGTACACCAGGTACAAATAGCGGTAGATTCCGTACACCACGAACGGGATCGTGGCCGTAAGCATATGCTCTCGGAACGACCACCTGGCCGTGACGGCGTCGGTGGTCGGTGTATGGTAGGTATACAGCGCATAGGCCATCAGGGCCGACGCCGTGACGACGCTTATCATCTGGTCCAGCAGAGGCACGGTGTAATGGTTCAGGATCGCCCGGTGGTCGCCGGCGGCTTCCTGCAAAACGGTCATCTCGGCGCGCCGTTTGCACAGCGACAGGAACAACGCAAGCAACAGAGTGCAGAAAGCCAGCCAGAAGGAGGCAGGAACGTCGATCGCCACCGCGCCCGCGAAAGCCCGAATGACGTAGCCGGCGGAAACCGCCATCACGTCGATGAGAACGGTGTGCTTCAGTGCCACATTGTATGCGATCGTAACGACCGCATACAGGGCCGCCAGGGAGGCGAACAAGGGTCCCAGCCACACGGCTATCGCCAGTCCCCACACCAGGCAGATAACCGCCGCAACGGCCGCGGCCTTTTCCGAAAGGCGTCCGGAGGCTATAGGTCGGTGCTTCTTGGTTGGGTGTCTGGCATCGTTACCGGAGTCGCACAGATCGTTGAGGAGGTAGGCCGCCGAACTGAGAAGGCAAAAAGCGATGAAACCTTCGGTCGCTTTCAGGAACGCCCATCCGGTCGGAACACGACCGAATGTGAACAGAAAACCCGCGTAGACCAGAAGGTTCTTGATCCACTGACGGGGCCGGGCGGATTCAATGAGGATTGCCAGCATCATTCAAGGAAAGAGCGCCGGGATCCGGGTAGACGTCCGGTTCCCGGCGCTGAACAGGTCATGCGCGATAACGGCGCCCTGGTTTTCAGCCGGTTACTTCCACCGTCAGTTGATTCGTGACGGGTTTACGCACGCCAGATGGATCGCTTACGGTAAGAGTAACTTTGAATGTGCCGGCCTTGCGGTATCTGTAGGTTACGTCGCGGCCGAAGGCTTCCTCCTGGATGCCGTCCTTATCGTCGAAGTCCCAAGCATAAACCAGTCCGGGGCCTCCTGAAGCGGCGCCGGTGAAGTAGACAACTTCGTTCACGGCAACCACCTGGTCATCTCCGGCTTCGACGTTACTGATGGGCGTATCTCCCCGGTTTACGGCAATCTCGCCGATGTAGAATGTTTCCTTCGCGTTGCCGGCAAGTACCATTCGGCTGAGTTTGAAGGAGGCCCAGTCCGGTGCCGCGCCGCCGGCGCCCTTGAAGGCTCCCAGCGGTATGACGATGGGAATCCATTCATTTTCGGCGCTTTCAATTTCCACGGAGGCGTCCGAGGCTTCCACGCTGGTTGTGCCGCTGAACATGACAACGCGCATACCGGTGGTCAATGCCACGGCGGGGCCTTCAGTGACGCCGGGTTGTCCCATACCACCGCGAATCAACGGGGCGCCCGGTCCCAGACCCGGACCGGGCATGCCGCCGGGTTGCTGGAGTACCTGAAAGAATCCGCCGCCGGGTACCGGGATTTCACCGGATCCGGACGAAGCTCCGAACTTGGCGTATATAACGAGAACGGCGCCTGGAGCGGTTGCCGCCCGCGACAGGTCAATCGCGGGTTTGAAGTCGAGGCGACCACCGCAGTAGTAGCCGTCCGAGGCCACCTGAATGGAAGCCGAGCCGTAGCGGGCTTCCGTTCGGGATTCCTTGGCTGTGCCGCTTCCCCAACCGCCGATTGTCAGGTTCGATTGCTTGGCCGGCATGCCCCGGTAGATTGAAATGAGAGGTTCCGCCGCGTTCGAGGCGGCCAGGCAGGCAACCGCCGTCAGGGCCAAAACAGGCCATTTCCAGATGCGCAATGTCGTCTCCTAATGTGTGTACTTACGGAAGCCGTTTGAGTCGGTATCAGGAATGTGTGCGCAGATACTCGCGCCACAAAGTGTCTTTCAGTTGAGACGCGGCGCTTCGCGCGGCGTCCGCGGGAGTTTTGTTGACCAGCGCGGCGTCCGCGTCGGTCAGTTCCGCCAGAGTGATGCCGCGGCCCTGGATGACAGGCGCCGCCGCCGAAGCTGTTACCTCCTGGAAACGAAGATTGGCGAGCAATGAGCGGTTGACGGCTTCGGCAACCGACCTGGCGCGTTCGAGTGCGGGGGCTCCTTCGCTCGGCGCCAGCGTGACAAACACTCCCCCGTCGATCTTCACCACGGCCGCTTCGACGTCCCGGATTTTGACGGATTCGGCAATCGCCTGAATCGAACGGGTTGTCAATCGGCGGTTGATCTCGATATTGGCGTTGTTCAAACCGGCGCGTAGCGCCCGGGCCCGGTCCGGTGTGTAAGGGTGCGTTCGGAAGATGCCGAGTTCCACCACCGATGCGCCCGTGCGCGATTCACTTCGGTCCAGTCGCTCCATAAAGGTCAGCATTCCGACCGGGTTGTATTTAGACTGGGTGATCATCTTCAGACCGGCGGCGTCGGCTTCCTTCTCGAGTTCCACGGTGTAGCCGTTCAACTTCGCCGTGTTCAACACGGAAAGCGCATAAGCACCACTGCTTGTGTCCTTGTTGGCAAGTGCTCCCGCGAGCACGACAGCCATCTGGGCGATGTCCCAGGGTTTCTGCCGTTTTGTCAGTTTCAAGCCGTGATGCAGGGCGGCGTGGCTGATTTCGTGTGCGATTACGCCGGCCAGTTCATCGTCCGATTCCACAGCGTTCAGCAGTCCCGTGTAGATATACACGAATCCGCCGGGAAGGGCGAAAGCGTTGATGTCCTTGTCTTCGATGACCTTGAACACGTATTTCTCGGTGGGATCGGGTGAAACCCGCACAATTTCCTGCCCGATTTCGTTCACGCGCTTCAGAATCGCTTCATCGGTGACAAGTTTGGAGCCTTTTTCGATCTCTTTCGCTGTCTCGGTGCCGATGCGGATCTCTTCCGCCGAGAATTTGGCGTGAGCGGACGGGACCGCCGGCCCGAACAAAAGGGCCGCGGCTACGATCCACCACCATCGCCGTGCTTGTTTCATACGATTCTGCTCCACGTTTATTATACTTCTCCCGCACACAAGCGGGCTAACTCAGCACCGGGCTTCCCATCCATGGGACGATACGAAGAGGGGAAACGTTCGCGCGAAGACAACCCAAAAACGAAGAACGAGCGCTCGCAATCGCGTAGCGCTCGTTCTCTTCGAATACCGTCGGATTGTGACCGTGTTTCCAATCCCACGGGAACAGAGCCAGGACCTACCCGACAAACGTCGGCACTGAACCCTTCACTTAATTATGAGAAGAATCAACCAAAAAGTGAACAGGGAGGCACGCCTCGTGTCAAATTTTAACAAAATTCTATCAGATTGAGCGTCATTCCGCCCCGGATTGAGTCGGCGGAATAGCGGTCATAGACCGGAAAAGTACCTCCACGGTGTGCGTTGTCTCAATTTTCTCGCCCCTTCGCGCCAGTCCGTCGTTGATCCAGGACAGGCATCCGGGGTTGCCTGTTACCACGGTTTGAACTCCCGCCGCGAGGATATTATCGATTTTGCGCTGTTGAAGCCGGTCTGCCAGTTCGGGTTCAAGGAAATTGTAAATCCCGGCGCTTCCGCAACACAGCTCGTTCTCATTCAACGGAGCGAACTCGAGTCCGGGCACCTGACGAAGGATTTCACGCGGAGGTTTCCGCACCCCCTGCGCGTGGGCGAGGTGGCACGCGTCATGGTACACAATGCGCTCACGCACGGGATACAGAGGTTGTGTCAGGCCCATCACGTCCAGAAACTCGGTGATGTCCTTTACCTTCCTGCTGAAAGCCCGCGCTCGTCCTGCCCAGGCCGGATCATCGGCCAGAAGATGGCCGTATTCCTTCATGGTGGAACCGCAACCGGCGCTGTTCAGCACCACGGCATCCACATCTTCGCGTTCGAAAGCGGCAATCACCCGTTTCGCCATCCGGGCGGCCTGAGCCACGTGTCCGTTATGTGCGTGCAGAGCACCACAGCAACCGGCTTTCCGCGGAACAATGACTTCTATACCGTTCGCGGCCAGCACGGCGATCGTCTTCTCGTTGATATCGTGGTACAGGGCATTCATCACGCAACCGGACAGGAATCCCACCCGGGCGCGTCGTTTACCCACCGCCGGGGTATGGTACGGCAGGCGTTTTTCCTTGAGTGAGATCGGACGATGGAGCGTCATTGGTCCCGTTCCGCCGAGAAAACGGGTGAACAAAGCGGGGACGGCATTCCCGGCGCCGGTCATTCGGCCCACAAGTCCGGCGGAGCCCATAGCCAGTGATGCCCGTTTGGCGCTCGTCAACACCCAGAGCAGAAGATTCACCAGGTGCTTGCGCCTGGGTTCGGCGCGGCTTGACCTGCGGATGCGTTCGCGCTGAACCTCGATCAGCCGGCCGTAGCGGACACCGCTGGGACACGCGGGCTCGCACGCCTGGCACCCCACGCACCGCTCAAGATGCCACACGGCATTGCGGTCCAGCGCGTGGCGGCCTTCCTCCAGGGCGCGCATCAGGTAGATGCGTCCGCGCGGCGAATCGGCTTCACTGCCCGTTTCCTGATAAGTGGGACAGGCGTCCAGGCAAAATCCGCAGTGGACGCAATCGAGCAGACCTTCGTAGAAGGAGGGTTCCCTGTTCGGTTCGAGGACTTGGGTTTCGGTTTCGGGATTCATCTGTTGGTGCGCTCCGGCCCCGCAACTATTACACTCATGCTACGCGAAGCGCGAACAAAGCGGCAAGGTTTTCTGTGTGGACACGGCACCCGGACGCGTTTCAGGATGAAACAAACAGCCGCGCACACCCATATGATACCGCGCGGTTGAGTGGAGGACGCATTTGTCACAGACATCGAATACCAGGATTCGCTTTCTTGCCGTGGGCGACATGCACGTCGGCGATCTTCCCGACGAGCGGTTGACGGCTATCTTCGAGCAGGCTTCCCGCCACGAAGGCGTTGATTTTATGACGTCCGCGGGTGACCTGGCCAACAACGGCCTGCCGGAACAGCACGACCTGATTCTACCATGGTCGGGGTCTCTTCCTTTCCCGTTTCTGCCGGTGATGGGAAACCACGATACCCACACACCGGACCGCGGCGGTTGGTCTGTGTTCGTCCGAAAGTACGAATTAGAGAGCGCCAACTACGTGCGGCGGTTTGGAGCTTTGACGTGTGTCTTCCTGTCGCCGGACGAGGATTGCGACGGGTTGACGTGCGATATGAAGGACTCGCTGGCGGTTCTAAGCGATATCCTGGCGGAGGGAGACGGCCCGGTGGTTGTTTTCTTCCATGCGCCGGTTCGCGATACGGTCGGCGGAGCGCCCGGGCGGAAGTGCTTCCTGTCCACCGAACAGTTTTTCTTTTTACCGAGCAGTGACGAGGTCCGCGCGGTATTCGCCAAATCGAACCGGCCGGCGGTGTGGGTCAGCGGTCACACTCATTCGCCGATCACGTCGGAGCGGTTGATACACACGGAATATCCGGCCGGACCAAACGGGGCGCCTTTGCACCACATCAACCTTGGCAGTCCGTACTACACCGGCCGCGACGCCGGGTTCGGCGATACCCCGTTGTTGTACCGTTTCGATGTGGAATGGACTGACGGCTTGGGCGGACACATCGATGTGAGCCTGGAAACCATACCGGCCGGCGAGGTTGTGCGCACGGAACGGTTGGGATTCTGATTTCTCTCCTCGAAAAGGAGTAGGGGCGATTCGTGAAACCATCCGTACCAACTAAATCGATCATTCAAGCGTCGCGGTCTGTCATTCTGAGCGTCAGCGAAGAATCTCCGGTTCAGGGGATTCTCGCCGTCATCCCGAGCGAATGCGAGAGATCTGCGGGTAATCCCTGCTCCCCGCGCGCGGGGAGCTGAGCAACCGCAGATTTCTCGCTACGCTCGAAATGACACGATCTACGTTCAGTTGCTCGATTTAGTTGGTACGGATGTTCGTGAATCGCCCCTACGAAGTCCCCCCGTGAGCGTGTTGCCCCGCGTCGTAGTCCTACCGCAGGTGTTTCCTTATAAAGTCGAGGGCTTTTTTCTGGATTTCCGGAAGTGAAGGCTCAATCTGCTTGTCCGGCACCGGAATCAGCACGTGTCCGGTGTTCTTCACCAGTATCGTTTCCACCGGCACGCCCTTCTCCCGCAGTTTCGCGGCCATCACGGCGTCCAGATACGTTGGGGTCAACATATCGGCATTGCCGGCGATCAGCAGGAACGGCGGTGTGTACCGGGTGACGTGGTAGGCGGGGCTGACCTCCTGGTAGACCTTCAGTTTCTCGGCCGCCGTGCCGCCCAGCCAGTACGACAGATCCGGAAGGCCGGCGCCGGCCTTCTGCCCGGGAGGAGGCGCCAGAACATACGGACCGGAGACGCCGATGACCGCTTGAACCTTCGCGCTGACGTCGTTCTTGTCGCCGGCCAGGTATTCCAGGTCCTTGCCGACACCCAGCATCGCCGAAAGGTGGGCGCCCGCGGAGAATCCCATCGCGGCGATCCGTTTGGGATCGATGTTGTATTTCTTCGCGTTGCGGCGGACCCACCGAACCGCTCGCTTGCAATCCTCGATCTGCGCGGGGTGCTTGTGCTCCGGAGCAAGCCGGTAGGACGGCGCGGCAACGACGTAACCTTGATCAGCCAACCAGGCCGCAATCCAGCCCACCTCTTCTTTCACGCCGCTTGTCCAGGCCCCGCCGTGAAACAGCATCACCGCCGGTCGAGGCGTTTTGGATTCGGCGGTCGGAAGGTAAAGGTCCAGTTTCACGGGAACGGAACCGCGAGTCACGTAAACGATATTGGATTCGAGACGGTGGGACTTTCTGACCGTTTGCGATGAATCCGGGGCGGACATTACAGCGGCGGACACGGCGAGAAGAACACCCAGGGCGCAGAAATAGTGGTACACGGCAACCTCCTCCTGCGTTCATGGTAGTCTTTCAAGCGCAATCACGCGTGACCGGCAAGGGACGCCGAGAGAACGGGAATGTGGATGGGGGGAAAGATCCCGAACCCTCCGACGTCCCTTGCCCGTCACGCGTACTGTCAGAACAGCTCAATATCCGCCAGATGGTCCACCAGCCGGCGGTAGGCCGGGATGTCCATCTTTTTTCGTGTCGAATCCGAACTCATGTACCGGATGGCGCCAAATACCGGGCGCTTGAACCACGGCCGGTCGTGCGTTCCCCCGATTGCCCAGGCGACTCCCGTGTATCCGTTGGGATCGCGTCCGTCGAGTTCGTACTTGTCGTTCAGCCAGAGGGCCGTTTCGTAAGCAATCTCCGGTGTGGGGCTCCATTCCAGTATTTTCTTGGCCCACAGCATGCGCACGTAGTTATGCATATAACCCGTGGCAACCATCTCGCGTTGCGCTGTATTCCAAACTTCGTCGTGCGTTTCGCCGGCTTCCAGTTCCTCGCGCGTGTAGAGATACGGCCGCGGATCGTCGGCGTGTTCGCTCAAGGTGGCCTGCGCCCACCGGGGTATGCCTTTTATGCTGTCGTAATCCGGGTTGAAACGGCAGAGATTCCACGCCAGTTCGCGGCGGACCAGCAGTTGCTCCAGGAATGCGTCGCGGTCGGCCTGGGGAGCGTCGGAGTCCATCACGGCCTCCGCCACGTCGTGCGGTCCCAACTGGCCAAAATGCAGATAAGGGCTCAGTTCACTGCAACCGCGAAGATTGGCCTTGTTGCGGTTTTCGTTGTAACCCGCGAGGCCGGCGCTCACGAACTTCGCCAAACGTTTCAGTCCCTCGGCGCGGCCCGGCGTAAACCGTCGAACAGGCGGAACCGACCGGTCGGCCTTCATCGTGTCCAGCAAGGACGAAGTGTCTTTGTCGCTCAGGCTGATGCGTTCGATGCCCGGCATCGGCGTTGGGTAAAGGATCTTAGGACGGCTTTGATCCCATATAACCTTTTCCAGGTTCTTCCGAAAAAAGGGCCGTAGCGCATAGGCGCCGACAGCCTGTTTTCCGTAGGCGTCCACCGGCAGGACCGTCTGCGAAGTAACCTCCGTCAGGCGCACGTTCAGCAATCGGGCGGCTTTGGCACGCCATTCCCTCTGGTGCTTCAGCACACCGTTATCGACGATGACTTCGGATGCATTCAGTGTCCGGGCGAGTTCCGCGATGCCGTCCGGGGGGTTCACCAGACGCGCAACGAACGGAATTCCTGCGCGTTCCAGTTCTGCAGAAGTTTCGCGCAGTCCATCGACCATGAACGAAAGGGAGCGGGCGTTTGCGCCCGGATAGTTGGAATCGAGTCCGAAGAAGACCACCAGGGGAAGGCTCGATTCGTTGGCATGGTGGATCGCCTCGTTGAGCGCAGGATTGCCGTCGGCGCGCTGGGATGACTGCATCCAGTAGAGCACGCAGGAACCGCTCGGGTTGGTAGAAAAACGATTAAGCGTTGCTGTGAATTCCATTAACAGGCCCTGTATGCGTCATACTATTATTCAACACACGTCTTGTCTGGTAACACCCATCAGGCTTGCCGCGTTCTCTCGGAGAAGGACCTCATGAGCCGTTTCGACCATCGCAGACTGCCGGCGGTAACATTCGGACTGGACGAGGAAGGCCTTCGCACCGGTCGCTATACCGACCGGTATTTCGTCAATGCCCGGATGACCTTCGATGCCATGGCGGCGGACCGTCCCGGCGATCCCGCGCCGGGTAACCTTGGTCACGCCGGAGTCACCCGCGGCGAAGTTGCCGACGTGCATGTCGAGATGCAGTGGTTCTGCCGGCACTCGCCGTCCTCCTTATTGTGTGGCGTCGATGCCGCCATCGCCATGTTGAGGCTTTGTTCGCGGGGCGCCGAACCCCTGGAACTCGCCGCCGCCGAGGATGGTGACTTCGTTCCGTACGGAGGCGATCCTTCCCACGTAACACCGGTTCTGCGGGCGCGGGGTCGATACCGCGATTTCGGCCCGCTGGAAACGCCCACCCTCGGTGTCCTTTCACGCGCGACGCGCATTGCCACCAACGTGTATGCCCTCCTGGAAGCGGCACAAGGTAAAACAGTGCTGTTCTTCCCTGCTCGGTTCGATATGCACGAAACACAGGCGCTGGACGGATACGCCTATCACATCGCCGTCCTCCGCTACGCCGCCGATCACGGTAAGGCTCCTCCCCCCGTTGTGTCCACCGATGCGCAGGGAGCGTGGTGGGGCGGGAGCGGCGCGGGTACGGTGGCTCACGCCGCTATCGCCTGCTTCCATGGAGACACGGCCGCCACGATGCTGGCTTTCGCCGAAACGATGGATCCGGTGGTGCCTCGCATTGCCCTGGTTGATTTCCACAACGACTGCGTTCGCGAAACACAAAGCGTGATGGACGCCTTCTGGCCGCTCTGGAACCGCGCGGATATGGCCGGCGACACCGAGACGGCCAAGCGGTACGCCCTGTACGGCGTACGACCGGACACAAGCGCCGCACTGAGGGACGCTTCGGTGGAACCGACCGGCGATCCGAAGGCGGACAACGGGGTGAATCCCCGGCTTGTGTTCGCACTGCGCGAGGCGATGGACAATGCGTGGCGGAGATGGAACCTTCCGCCGGGTCGCGTTGAAGCCGCGAAACGCTGGTGCCTGAACGCGGGTATCGTGGTCACCGGGGGAATGACTCCGGACCGAATCCGGGCATTCGAAAATGCGGGTGCCCCGGTTGCCTCTTATGGAGTCGGATCGTGGTGCTTCCGTAACGATCCGGAGACAAACACCGACTTCACGGCGGACATTACAAGGGTTTACCACAGGGGAGCGTGGATAGACATGGCCAAGGTCGGCCGGGCTGTGGGAGACGACAGCCTGCTGAAACCAGTAAACGAGGATATCTGAGACCGCATGTCAACTAAACGCAAGACAGCCTTGATTATTGTGGATATGCAATATGACTTCTGTCCGGGCGGCGCCCTGGCGGTTCCCGACGGAGACGCCGTGATTCCGGTAATCAACCGGCTGATGGGTGAGTATCCCGTGGTGGTCACAACCCAGGACTGGCATCCCGCCAACCACTGCAGTTTCGTGGCCCAGGGAGGTCCGTGGCCTCCGCATTGTGTGGAAGGAACCCACGGCGCGGAACTGCATGCGGATCTGAACCGCGCGCCGATCACTTACCAACTGCACAAGCCCGACAACCCGAACAAGGAAACGTATTCCGCGTTCGAGGACACCGATCTGGCCGATCGCCTGCGGTCGATGGGCGTGACGGATACGGTGGTGGTGGGTCTTGCGACCGACTATTGCGTTAAACACACCGCCCTGGCCGCAAAGGAAGCCGGATTCGGTGTCACCGTTGTGGCAGACGGTTGCCGGGCGGTGAACGTGCAACCTGACGACGGTGAGCGTGCCATTGAGGAACTCCGCGCGAAGGGCGTGCGCGTGGTGTAGATTTCTTTTTCTTTACAGAATGTGAGGGATTTCCATGAAGCGTCTGTTGTTACTCGTTCCGCTGGTCGCTACGATTGCCCTGCTTTCTTCCTGTAAACCGGCGACGGAAGGGGGAGCGCCTCCTCCGAAAACAACCGGCGACACCCTGCTTATCGGCTTGAACACGGAACTGACCGGAAGTATCCCCGTCGTCGGACGGTCCTGCCGTAATGCCGCGGAACTGGCCGTGAAGGACCTGAACGACGCCGGCGGACTGGAAGTCGGCGGCCGCAAGTTCAAGGTCGAACTGATGGTGGAAGACAACGAGGACAAGGCCGAATCCGCCACGGCCGCCGCGCAAAAACTGGTGGCTTCCGGAGTGCTGGCCATGATCGGCCCGAACGCGAGCCGGAACGCGATTCCCGCCTCGGAAGTGGCCGAATCCGCGAAGGTTCCGATGATCAGTCCCTGGTCCACAAATCCCAAGTTGACTGTTGGTGCGCGCGACGGCAAGCCGAAGCAATACGTGTACCGCGCGTGCTTCACCGACGAATTCCAGGCCGCGGCGGACGCGAAGTTTGTGCTGAACTACCTCAAGTCAAAACGTCCGGCAATCCTCTTCGATGTATCCTCCGAGGCCAACAAGGGCCAGGCTGAGGTGTTCAAGAAGACCCTGGAAGCCGGCGGTACACCTCCGGTTGCCTTCGAGACGTACACAAGCGGTGACAAGGACTTTTCGTCGCAGTTGTCGCGCATCGTCGCCGCGAAGGCCGACTCTTTGTTCCTGCCGAACTACTACAGCGAAGTGCCGATGCAGGTGAAGCAGGCGCGGCGGCTGGGCTACACCGGCCCGATCATGGGCAGTGACGCGTGGAGCAACACCGAGATTCTGAAATTGTCGGCTGGCGCGCTGGAGGGCCAGTATTTCACGATGCACTACGCGCCGGACCGGGCGACGCCTTTGTGCAAGGACTTCATGACGAAATACAAGGCCGCCTATCAGCAGGATCCGGACGACGTGGCCGCCTTGACTTACGACGCGTTCGGACTGCTGTTTGAGGCCATCCGGACGGCGGGCGTGGTGGACCGGATGGCTCTGGGCGACGCCCTGCGCAACACGAAGTCATTTGAGGGCGTGACGGGGCGCATGCAGTTCAAGGGGACGGGAGATCCCGTGAAGAGCGCGGTCGTCCTTCAGGTGAAGGGCGGGAAGTTCGTGTATCACGACACAGTAAATCCCTGATTCGGCGGAGCCGGCCTTATGACCATCCAACTCCTTCTACAGCAGTCCTTCAACGCGCTCCAACTGGGAAGTGTATACGCGTTGATTGCTCTGGGGTACACGATGGTCTACGGCATTCTGACCATGATCAATTTCGCTCACGGCGATATCTTCACGGTCAGTTGCTACCTGGCGCTCTGGTTCTCAAGCCTGTTTCTCGCAATCTGGGCCGGCTCGCCGCCGGCCCTTGTTTTTGCCGCCACGGTGGTTTGCGCGATGCTTTCCACGGCGGCGATTGCCGTCATCATCGAGCGCCTGGCCTATAAACCGCTGAGGCAGGCTCCGCGGGTGTCGGCGGTCATCACGGCGCTGGGCGTGGGACTGCTGATTGAGAACACCATGGTCGCGATACCGGGTATCGGTCCGGAACCGCGCGTGATACCGAACCTTCTTTCAGGCACGGACCTGCAGATCGGGGGCATAACCCTCTCGATGGCGCAACTGCTGACCATCGTGGTGTCGGCAGTCGCGATGATCATCCTGGACGCTATCGTCCGGAAAACGCGGGTTGGCATCGCGATGAGGGCGATTTCGTGGGACAGCCGTATCGTTCCGCTGATGGGCGTGCCGATTGACCGCATTATATCGATTACATTTGCGCTGGGCGCCGCGGTCGCCGCCGTGGGCGGGACGATGTTCGGGATGGCGTACCAGATGGACCCGTACATGGGCATCCGCATCGGGTGGTGGGCGTTCATCAGCGCTGTGGTGGGCGGAATCGGCAATATCCGGGGTGCGATGCTCGGCGGTTTTGTACTCGGCTTTGTGGAGATTCTCACACCGACGGTTCTGCGCTCGTCGTCCTACCGCGATATGGTGGCGTTCGGCCTGCTGTTGCTGTTGCTGGTATTTCGACCGACCGGCATCCTCGGCAGGCCGGCCGCGCAAAAGATATGATGTCGGACCGCACACGATACACCGTCGTGCGTATGGCCGCCCTGCTGTGCGGACTGGCGATTGCGATTATCCTGCCGCGAACCGTCCTCATCAATCCCTACATCGAACTCGTGCTGAAATACATCGGCATCAACATGGTGCTGACCGTGAGCCTGAACCTGGTGAACGGCTACATGGGCGAGTTCTCGGTGGGCCACGCGGGATTCATGGCCGTCGGCGCGTACACGTCGGCCGTTCTGACTCTGTTTTTCATCCCGCCTGAGTGGGAGATGTGGTGCTTTCCGCTGTCGATCCTCGCAGGCGGAGCCGTGTCGGCCGTGGCCGGCGTTCTGCTGGCGTTCCCGTCGTTCCGGACGCGCGGCGATTACCTGGCGATCGTGACCCTCGCGTTCAACATGATCATCAAGAGCGCACTGGAGAACATGCCGGCGGTCGGCGGACCGAGAGGACTGACCGGCATTCACAAACTGACGACGCTGGCGTGGGTGTATGTTGCCGTCGTGGCAAGCGTGTGGATCGTGCGGAACTTCGTGAACTCGAACCTTGGGCGGGGCGTGACAGCGATTCGCGACGACGAATCGGTTGCCGGCCTGGTGGGCGTCAATTCGCGCCGGGCGAAAGTGGCGGTTTTCGCACTGTCCGCTTTTCTGGCGGGCGTAGCCGGCGCCCTGTTTGCCCATGAAATCCAGTTCATCAATCCGCGATCGTTCACGCTCATCAAGTCGACGGAGATGCTGGTGATGGTGTACCTCGGCGGCGTTGCAAGCATCGGCGGCTCCCTGCTGGGCGCCACGGTGTACACGCTGTTGCTGGAGGGTTTGCGTCCCACCCTGCAGATTCTGGGTATCTCGCAGGAGTGGCGGCAGGTGGTCGCGCCGCTGATGTTGATTCTGCTGATGATTTTCCGTCCGCGAGGAATCATGGGCATGCGCGAGTTCCGACTATTCAAACCTCGTGACGAAAGGCGCGGTAAGCCGGTGAAGGAGGCGGAACCGTGAGCCTCCTGACCGTGCAAGGATTGTCGCACTCGTTCGGCGGACTGAAGGCGGTGTCCGACTTCAACGTGACGCTAGAGCCCGGCGAGCTTGTTGCCGTCATCGGACCCAACGGCGCCGGAAAAACGACGGTTTTCAACCTTCTGACCGGTGTCTACAAGGCCGATGCGGGAATTGTGACGCTGGACGGGCGGAACCTGGTCGGCCTGCCGGCGCACCGCATCGTCGCGTCCGGCGTGTCGCGAACGTTCCAGAACATACGCCTGTTCCGTGAACTGTCGGTCCTGGACAACGTACGCGTGGCGCATTATTCGCGGTCGCGGGCGTCCCTTCACCATATGCTTTTCCGGACATCGCACTACCGCCGCGAGGAGGCGAGGGTAAGGGTATCATCGGAGGCTCTGCTGGAGGAATTCGGCCTGGCGGACGTGATACACGCAAGCGCTTCCAGCCTTCCTTACGGCAGACAAAGGCGCCTGGAGATTGCCCGGGCTCTGGCAAGCCGTCCGCGCCTGCTGTTGCTGGACGAACCGGCGGCGGGAATGAACCCCCACGAAGCCGAGGATATGATGCGGTTGATTCTGCACATCCGCGACAAGTACAAACTTACCATCCTGCTGATTGAGCACCAGATGCGGGTGGTGATGGGCGCGGCGGAGCGCATCATCGTGTTGCATTTTGGCGAGACCATCGCCGAGGGAACACCTGAGGATATCCGTTCTCACCCCGCCGTGATCGAGGCCTACCTGGGCCGCGAGGACACGGCATGAGCGGCAAGTCTCCCATGCTGAGTATTTCGGGCCTGAACGTCTCGTACGGAGGCATCAAGGCCCTGCGGGACGTGAGCCTGGACGTTCACGAGGGGGAAATCGTGGCGTTGATAGGCGCCAACGGAGCCGGGAAGACAACTCTTCTACGCGCCATTTCCGGGATGATTCCCTCGGAAAGCGGATCGATCCGGCTTCACGGGAAGGACCTGCGGGGTACGGCCGCGCACAAAATCGTGGAAGCGGGTGTGGCGCACGTTCCCGAGGGGCGCGGCGTGTTCGCCAACCTGACCGTGCACGAAAACCTGGTCCTCGCAACGTGGTGCCGGAAAGACAAGCGTGCCGTGGCGGAATCGTTAAACAACGTGTACACGCTGTTCCCGAGGCTGAAGGAACGGAGCCGGCAGTCGGCGGGAACCCTCTCCGGCGGTGAACAACAAATGCTGGCCGTGGGAAGGGCGCTGATGACCGACGCGCCGCTACTGCTTCTCGACGAACCGTCGATGGGACTTTCGCCGGTGCTTGTGACGCAGATATTTTCCATTCTGCGAAAGATCAACGAAGCCGGTTCCACGATACTGCTGGTGGAACAGAACGCGCGTCAGGCGCTGGCGCTGGCCGAACGTGCCTACGTGCTGGAGACGGGGCGCATCACCCTCACCGATGACGCTTCGATACTCCTGACCGACCCGCGCATCCGGGCGGCGTACCTTGGCGGGTGAGGTACGGATTCAGGGGTCAGGATTCGGGATTCAGGCCGGGAGGGGTGGACCCCTGTGTCCGCCCTTTCCGGGTAGGGGCACGGCATGCCGTGCCCCTACGGGCGTCCGCATGGACGGAGTAGGGAAATCCGCGGTTGCCCCGGGATGAACCGCAGATTCCTCACATTCGTTCGGAATGACAAGCCTCGGATACGGTGAAGAGGTCAGTTCACCGCGAGGTCCGGCTTGCCGCGCTCTTCGTACTCGATTTCCAGCGTCTCGTCAAAGTTGTCCACGTAGAATTGCAGGGCTTCCTCAATGTACTGCATGGCCTCTTCCGCGGTGGCGCCCCACGAGTGGCACCCGTGAAGATTGGGACAGAAGGCGTGATACAGGTTGTCCTGCGGTTCCACAACCACACGAAACTCCATGGTTAGCCCTCCTGACCCTGGTCTTCCAGTTTCATCTGCGGGAAGAGGATGACGTCGCGGATGGACGGGGTGCCGGTGAGGACCATCACCATGCGGTCCACGCCGATGCCGAGTCCGCCGGTGGGCGGCATGCCGTACGTCAGGGCGCGCACGAATTCCTTGTCCAGCGGGTGGGCTTCCGGATCGCCTCCGGCGCGCAGAGCGGCCTGGGCAACGAAGCGGTCCCACTGGTCCACGGGATCGTTCAACTCGCTGAACGCGTTTCCGACTTCCTGGCACGCGACGAATGCCTCAAAGCGGCGCACGAAACGCGGATCGTCCGGGTGTTTCTTCGCCAGCGGCGAGGTTTCCAGCGGGTAGTTGGTGATAAATGTCGGTGACTTCAGGTGCGGTTGCACGAACCGTTCCAACAGTTTTTCAATGATTCCGCCGATGAGGTGCTCGCCTTCGATCGGAAGTCCCACTCCCTTCAGCGCGGCCTGGGCGGATTCGAGCGTTTCGAACGCCTCGGGCTTGACGCCGGAATACTGCTCGATGCCTTCCAGCATCGGCAACCGGCGCCACGGGGGTGTCAGGTCGATCTTGGAGTCTCCGTAGGGCACCGTCGGTTCGCCGTATAGTGCGACCGCCGCGGAGGCGTACAGATCTTCCACGAGGTCCATGACGTCCTCGAGGTTGGCGTAGGCTTCGTAGGACTCCATCAGCGTGAACTCGGGATTGTGCTCCGAGTCGATACCCTCATTTCGGAACACGCGGCCGATTTCAAACACCTTCTCGTAACCGCCCACAATCAGCCGCTTCAGCTCCAACTCCAAGCTGATGCGCAGGTTGAAGTCGCTTTCCAGCGCGTTGTGATGTGTGATAAACGGACGCGCGGCGGCGCCGCCCGCGACGCGCTGAAGCATCGGGGTTTCGACTTCCAGGTATCCGCGCCGCTCCATCACCTTGCGAATGGTGGACACAACGAGACTGCGTTGCCGGAACCGTTCGCGCACTTCCGGGTGAACGGCCAGGTCCAGGTGGCGGTGTCTTCTGCGGTATTCCACGTCGGTCAGGTCGCCGAAGGTTCTGCCGTCCTCGGTTTGTTTTCCGAAAGGCAGGGGGCGGATGGCCTTGCTGAGGACCTGGAACTTGTCGACGAAGAGGGTTTCCTCGCCGGTGCGGGTTCGGCGGATTTCGCCTTCGGCCCCCAGGAAGTCGCCGTGGTCCACCAGTTCGAGCAAAGCGTAGGCGTCCGCGCCGACGGTATCCTTCTTCAGATAAATCTGAACGCGGCCGGAAGCGTCTTCCAGGTGCATGAACTGGGCTTTGCCCATCACTCGGATGGAGACCACTCGGCCGGCGATGCGGGCGCGACGGCCTTCCAACTCATCACATCGGGTCACGACTTCCCGGGCGGAGAGCGTTCGTTCGTACTTCTCCACCAGGAAGGGATCGTGCCCAACGTCGCGCAGTCGCCGGAGTTTCTCCAGGCGTGTGGCGATCAGTTCATCTTCGGAGTCGGGAAATGGAATGGTAGACATATCGTTGTTTGCAACGGGAAAGGGCGGTTTCCCGCATGGTTACTTCCATGTTAGGAATCCCGCCCTTCCGACACCAATTGCTTCGATCAGCGCGAGATGGAAAGGACTTTGAAGCGCAACTTTCCGGCGGGCACTTCCACCGTCACGATGTCGCCCACCCTGGCGCCCAGCAAGCCCTGACCGACAGGAGATTCGTAGGAGATTTTGTCGTCGCCGTTGGCCTCAACGGGACCAACCATCTGGAACTCCCAGCGTTCGTTGACGTCCAGGTCGTCCACGGCAACCAGTGATCCTACTCCGATTGTGTCTGTCGGAACGTCGTCCTGGTCGATGATCGAAGCGGCCTGTAGGATGCGTTTCAGGTCGAGGATGCGACCTTCAACAAATGCCTGCTGTTCTTTCGCGACGTCGTATTCGTTGTTCTCGGTGATATCGCCGAATGCTTTCGCTTCACGGATACGCTCGGCTACTTCCTTGCGTTCCACGGACCGGAGGCGCTCCAACTGTTCCTCGAGGAGGCGCGCTCCTTCCGCTGTGAGGACAACGGTTCCCTCTTCTGGCATCATTGTTCCTTTTTTGTTAATGGTTCGCGCGCCCCGGGGCGGTGAATGCCACATTCGGTGCGCGCGCGCCATTTCTGACCCGTCATTGGCAGTGGCGGTTCCCTGTACCGGTTTTCCGATCACGAAACTCCGCTTTTGCCTGTTGATTATGATTGTATCACGCGTTGGAAGACCGGCTCAAAGCGGCGTCGGCCGCGGCCTGTCGCACTCGCGCGATGGTATCTTCTGTTACAGGACGTTCGAAACTGCGATATCCGGCCAGTTCGAATCCCAGCCGGTTCGCCATATTCTGCGTCTCGCGAACCTGCTCGACGCTGACGGTCTTTCCCAAAGTAAAACTCTCGTACCGACCGGCAAGCGCGAGCATGATTGTCTCCGACATACAAGCATAGGCCGTGCCGGGCTCGAAACCAAAGTTGAAGTTGAAGTTCACATTGTCGCCGGGTACCCGCACAACTCCGCCTTCTATGACAAGCACGTCCGGACGCTCTTTTGCCACACGCACCGACACGTCTCTCGGACGGGCCACATCGCACACAACGGCGCCGGGCTTCAGATCAGCCGGATGCACCACGGCGTCCACAGCGCTGGTAACGGTTACGACTACATCGGCGCATTCCAGCGCTTTCTTGATATCCGTTGTCGAAGACACGGACTGCCCGCCCGCCGCGCGCACTTCGTCCGCCACTTCCTCCAACCGCGAGGTGTTGCGACCCGCCAGCGCGATGTCTTTTGCCTCGGCTCCCAGTACCATGGCGCAGGTGCGGCCTATGGAACCGGTGGCGCCGATGACGGCCACGGACGATTCGGCGAGCGTGCGACCCAGTTTTTCGTTCGCATCCACGGCCGCTTCGATGGCGGTCGCCACCGTGTAGGAGTTGCCGGTTGTCACCGGGATCGGCGAATTGGCGGCGATGGTCACGCCGCCGTCACCCACCACGGAGGTGAAAGCGCCCAGTCCCACGATACCCGCCCCGAGGTCCGCGCCGATGCGGCAGGCTTCTGTGATTCTCCGGTAGACATAATCCAGAGGGAGGCTCAGCATCTGCCTTGGTGTGAGAGGACAGGCGATGAACCAGCCTTCCGCCTCGGCGCCGTCCTTCGCGCGGATGCCGGTGATGTGCGAAACTTTCGCAGGGCTGGTGAACTTCAGTCCGAATTCGATCAGCCGTTCCGGCAGATATCTGGCTATGGGGTACTTCCTGGAAGTATCCCGCCGGGCATCTATCGGGTGTATGACGAAAGCAAATCTCTTCATGAGCGCGCGTCGCGGCACCCCGTGCGCCGGGGTTTCCTGAACCGGATTATACTAGACATTACCACACGCATGGGCAAGAGTTTTCGGGAATCTTGGCCTGGAGAACGATTCCCGCCCCACGGAAACCACCAAACCATATATCATTTTTATATGAGCGCCGCTAGAGAACATCTGCCACCCGGATTTGAGTGGGAAGAGGGCGACACCTGGCTGATGGATCAGTACGGGGGTCGTCCCGTGACACCCCGCGAGCTGGCCGATGACGAGGACGAAGAGGATTTTGCACGCATCGGAGCCGTCAACTTCCTGCTGGAGCCTCTCGCGTGGTTTTTCGTCGGTTTCGCCCTCCACGGCACCGGTTGGCGAACAATCTGGGATATCCTTGGGTACTGGATGGTGCTGGTCGTGATGCTTCCGTTGCGCCTGATGGATACGGACAAACCACGCGACAACCGGTTTCGCCTGCAGTATATGGTTTTGCAACTGACAGCCCTGGGAGCCGGTATCCTAGGTTGGTTGTACGCCGGCGGACGCTGATTGACGGCACACCGTCAAACCGGTTGCCCCGGCCTTTGGAGGGAGTGACTATCATGAGTGCGACCAAATCAGTCGGAGAAGAATCGGGAGACACCATCCTGCTGGGTGGCATCCAGTTCCGGGGTCACCACGGCGACTCTCCCGAAGAAAGACTGATCGGTGGCCGGTTCGAGGTGGACCTCGCCATCCGATGGGACGTGAGCAACGCCGAGCAGACTGACAGCCTGGCGGACACGGTGGATTACTACCGCGTTCACAAACGCGTAATGGAGATCGGACAGAAGGAACGCCACCGCATGCTGGAACGGCTGGCGGGAAGGCTGGCGAATATGGTGATTGAGGAGTTCGGCGCTCCGGAAGTGACGGTGACGGTAAGAAAACTGATGCCTCCGCTGGACGGCATCGTGGGATACGCCGGCGTACGGATCACGCGTCGTGCAAAGACAACCTGAGGATCATCCATCGGCGGTTTGTTGACACCGAGCCGAGCAAATGATATGTCGTTAGAAGGTAACAGGAGATTACGATTGTGTTGGAAACCAAAGAGGCCGTGAATATCACACTGACAGAAAGAGCCGCCGACGAGGTGAAAGCCGTGCTGGCGGACCAGGGCGACGAGAACGCCTTGCTGAGGATTTACATCGCGGGAGGCGGGTGCTCCGGCCTTCAGTACGGCATGGCTCTGGAAACCGATCCCATCGAAGGCGACCGTATTGTCGAAGCACACGGGGTGAAACTGGTCATCGACGAGCAGTCGTTTCCGTACCTCAACGGCATCACCGTGGATTACGTGGAAGGCCTGATGGGCGCCGGATTCAAGATCGACAATCCGAACGCCACCGCCTCATGCGGATGCGGGCAGTCGTTCTCAACCGAGGAAGGCGCCGAAGACATTCCGCCCGGCGCCGGTTGCCGAACGTGCCCCAGCGCACGCTGAAACCGGCCGACCGACCATATCAAATCCGGATCGTCCGAAGGGCGACCCGCCGGCGGATGGAACCGCCATACGGAAAGGAGGAGCGCATGACAATCAGAATCGAACCTCATTACCGGTTGCGGGTACTTCCCAATGTGGGCGTAATCGAGACGGACGACGCCCTTCTCTTGCTGGTCGAACTGGAAAATACCCGGGCGGAGACGGTGTCTGCGGCGAATCTGGTCGCCGTGGCCTACCGCGAGGACGGAACGATTTGCGGCGTTGAGGACAGCACGTCTTTCGCGACGATTCGTGAAAACGAGCGCAAAGCGGTGAAGATTCGGCTGGAACTGGATACGAAAAACGTCGATCTCCTGCGCCTGTACGCCGAAACCGAGTTTGATGACGACGATCCTGTCGGCACGGCTTCCGAGGATCCTCCGGGATTTATGCAGAAATACTTCCGCCAACGCACGGACCAGTAGGCGGACAGCGGAGTTATATCATCAGGGGAGCGGAAAGACCTTCGATTACCGAACGTACTTTCCGCTCACCACTTCTTACCCCCCGTACGGCGGTTCTTCCTCGTCTTCGACCAGGTTTTCGAAACGCGCGTAATTGGAGATGAACTGGAGTTTGATCGTTCCCACCGGTCCGTTACGGTGTTTGGCCACGATGACCTCGGTTACTTCGGGCGGCCGCTCGCCGGGAGGATTGTGCGCTGGATCCCTGTCGACCTCTTCCGGTTGCGTGTCGCCCTTGGACAGTTCCCGCGCATCCTTCTTCTTGTAGTAGTCCTCGCGATACAGGAAAGCCACCAGGTCCGCCTCCGCCTCGATACTTCCCGAATCCCGCAAGTCGCTGAGCATCGGTTTTCTGTCGTCGCGGCGTTCCACGGCCCGGCTCAACTGGCTGAGCGCAACCACCGGAACCTTCAACTCCTTCGCCATCGCCTTCAGCGACCGGGCGATGGCGGTTATCTCCTGGTTCCGGTTCTCAGTTCGGCCGGTTGAGCGGATCAACTGCAGGTAGTCGATGATCACAAGGCCGAGGTTGTCGGTTGCGGCAAGACGGCGGCACTTCGCCCGCATCTGCATCGGGCTGATGTCCGTGGTGTCATCGATGTAAATGCTCAATTCCGACAGGCTTTCCACAGCGTTGGCAATGCGACCCCAGTCCTCGCCGTGCAGTCGGCCGGTGCGCAGTCGATGCGAGTTGACGCGCGCCTCGGAGGTGATCATACGCAAAGCCAGTTGTTCCTTGCTCATTTCCAGGCTGAAGATGGCAACGGCGAAAGGCTGTTTGCGTCGTCGCGCGGCATGCGCGGCGTTGGTGGCGATGCTGAGGGCGAACGCCGTTTTGCCCATCGACGGGCGGGCGGCAATGATGATGAAGTCCGAGGGTTGCAGGCCGGTTGTGATGTTGTTGAACTTTCTGAAGCCTGTGTCGACGCCGATGACGTCGCTGGTGTTCTCGTACGCCTTCTCAATGCTGTCCCAACTGTCCGTCACAAGTTGCTTCAGTGGGACGAACGATTCGCCCATCCGGTGCTTACCGACCTCAAAGATGGCATGTTCGGCGCGGTCGACAATCGTGTCGGCATCCTCGCCTCCATCGTAACACCAGCCCGTGATGTTCTGGGATACGTTGATGAGGCGGCGCAGGATTGCCTTGTGCTCCACGATTTGCGCGTAGTACTCCACGTTGGCGGTCGTGGGAACGATGTCGGCAAGGGTGGCCAGGTAGGCGATTCCGCCGACCTGTTCCAGATGATTGCGCACGCGCAGAGCGTCGGAGAGCGTGATCAGGTCGACCGGTTCGGAGCGTTCCGCAAGGTCTTCCGCGGCCTCGAAGATACGCTGATGGGCTTCGCGGTAGAAGTCGTCCGGGCGGAGTATCTCCCGGGCGCGCTCCAGCGCGGTTCGGTCGATGATCATGGCGCCGAGAACACTCTGTTCGGCCTCCAGATTCTGCGGTGGAAGGATATCACGGGTTGGAAGTCGGTCTACCAATTGCTTTCACCAGATCGGTTTCTGTAGAGGCGGCTCTCTGCGGCATCTGTACCAACTATATCGGGTGACTGAGCGTGAAGGGTATCGCATCTAGCCTAACCCCCGCCCTTCGGGCACCCCCTTCCCACGCGTGGGAAGGGGGCCGGGGGGTTAGGTTATCGATAGCAAGTCACGCTCAGATTGCCGACTATGTTTGCGCAGATGCACAGGGGCCGCCCCTACCGGAACGGTTTGTCACATCACCCAAATGATAGACTACCAAAACGGCATCAGGCGCCGGAAGTAACCTCCGGCGCCTGACAAAAAACCGAAATATACGAGACGCTACTCGGCGGCTGTCTCGGCTTCCTGAACGACAACCGGTTCAGCCTCGGCAACCACTTCCTCAACGACCGCGGGCGCCGCTTCAACAACCGGTTCCGGCTGGACGGCTTCGGTGGCTACCACAATGACCTCGGCGGGCGGTTGCTGGCCTTCCGGATAGACAACCACGGTCACATTGCCGCTCAAGCCGGCATAAACGCGAACCGGGATCGGGAACGTGCCGATCTGCTTGATGGCCTGTGTCAGGATGCCGCGCTTGTCGACTTCCTGGCCGGACTCGGTCTTGATGACGTCGGCAATATCTTGCGGGGTCACCGCACCGTAAAGCTTGGCTCCGTCCGGGCTGACGCGGGCGGGGATCAGCAGGCGCAAGCCGTCGATCGCGGCGAGCACTTTCTCTGCGGCACTCCTGTGTTCGGCTTCGCGCTTTTCGGCTTCGGTGCGAATCTTGTCCAGATTGCGCATGTTGCCCTTGGTAGCGGCTACGGCCATACGGCGGGGAATAAGGTAGTTGCGAGCGTATCCATCGGCGACCTTGTGCGCCTCACCGGCCTTGCCGACGCCCTGAATGCTTTGAGTCAGAATCACTTCCATATCAATTGGTCTCCGAAATCTTGTTGTACGCGTGAGCAACCGACTACGCGCCGGCGCGACACAGGGCGCCCAGCCCAGAATGCTGAGTGACCAGAATTCCAGTATACTAACCTGAAAGCGTCAGGTCAAAATTCACGCCGAAGATGGATGCCTCCTCACAGGACGGAATGCGGGTTTACCCTGCTGTGTTTCTATCAGGGAAGCGTATTGGTAACACTTTTACACACCGTTTCGCCGCGTAAATGAACGTCCGCCCTTGCGGAGACACGCGGCCTGCGGTAAAATTGGAGAGGATAGAGCAGATGGCGAAAAAGGTTGAAGTTTTCACGGCGGGTACCTGGCTCTGCAAGGATGCGATGCGCAAGGTGCGTGCCGTTGCATTTCCAAGCGTCCGTATCGTAGAATACAACATTCTGAATCTTGAGGAAGACGACCTGGGTATGCGCAAGTGCGTGGAATACGGCGTCACCTCTGTACCTACGATTGTTGTGGACGGCAAGATTGCGGACTTCTGCTCACGAGGACCGATCACCGAAGGCGCCCTGAGGCGCGTGCAGGTGGACAGGCCCGGCTAGCGCCCCGCGGATACGGAGCGCCGGCCCTGGGAATGATGACGCTTCCAATGATGCGAACAGCGCTGGCATTGACGACTCTGCTGATTGCCGCCTTTCTGGCGGCAACCCCCTGTTTCGCCGCGTCCTCCCGTCCCTTCGTTCTTGCCGTCGTCACGGACGGAACAGCCGTAGGCACACTTTCCGGAACACTGGAAGTCTCCGTTTCCGATTCCGTCATCGCCTGGACGCTCTCGTCGGTCAAGTTCCATCCGGGTCCCATACCAGACGGAACGGTCGCCTGCAACGCGGACGCCCTCAACGGCACCGGCACCACACCTCTGTCCGCGCGCGCGGCCGTCAAGGACTTCTGTATCGTTGTTACCCGCGACTCCGGCGTGGATATATCGTACCGGTTCCGCCTCAGCGCCGAAATGGAAGGCGAAACCCTGACCGGTGTCGTTATCGAAAAACAAGCGTAGACTTGGATTCAGGGCTCAGGATTCAGGATTCAGGCAAACGTTGTCTGAATCCTCGTTTTTGGCCTTCCGAATCCTGAATCCCGAATCCTGGATCCTGTTATGTCTTCCGACAAACAACGCATCACGCCGTTGATGACGCAGTTCACGGCAATCAAACAGCAGTACCCTGATGCGTTGGTGATGGTCCGGTTGGGAGACTTCTACGAGATGATGGGCGAAGACGCCGAGCGCGCCGCCCCCGTGCTGGAAATCGCCCTCACGTCCCGCCCCATAGCCAAAGGCCAGCGTATCGCTCTGTGCGGTGTTCCCTATCACGCGGCGGACCGCTACATCGCCAAACTCATTTCAGCCGGATTTCGCGTCGCTATCGCGGACCAGATGGAAGACCCGCGCAAGGCAAAGGGCCTTGTCCGCCGGCAGGTCACCCGCGTCGTCACGCCCGGAACGGTGGTGGAAGAGGGACTCCTTCCGGGACACGCCAACAACTTCCTTGTTGCCGTCGCTCAAGGCGGGGACGCCTTCGGACTGGCCGTGGCCGATGTATCCACAGCAGAATTCCTGGTCACCGAGCTGCGCGGTTCCAATCCCCGGAAGGCGCTTATCGACGAACTCCAGCGGCTGAATCCCGCCGAGGTCCTGCTGGTCCACGACTTCCTGCTGGAAGACGAGATACGCGAACTGATCAACGGCCGCGTGGAATCCGTGCCGCCGCGCACCGACCACCGTTCGCCGTATCAGCGCTTGTGCGAGCACTTTGAAACGGCCTCTCTGCGCGGATTCGGGTGCGAGGAAATGCCCCTGGCCCAGGACGCCGCCGTCGCCGTGCTGGACTACCTGGAGGGGAACCACCTCTCTCCGAAGGAAAGCCTGGCCGGCCTGGCCACATACTCCACCGCGAACTACCTGTTCCTCGACGCAATCGCCCGACGCAACCTCGAACTCACCGCCACGCAGTGGGGCACGAAGGGAACAAGCCTTCTTCAGGTTCTCGACCGCACGGTGACTCCTGCCGGCGCCCGCCTTCTTCGCCAGTGGGTGGAACACCCGCTGTTGGACCTGGCCGCCATCAACGCCCGGCAGGACGCCGTCGAGGAATTCGCCGGTTCCACCATCCTGAGGCACGATACCGGAACCGCACTGAAAGGCATCGCCGACCTGCCGCGTCTCGTCTCCCGCGCCTCCACCGGAATCGCCTCGCCCCGTGACCTGGTTGCCCTGCGCCGCTCGCTGGAACAGATACCGGAACTGACCGACGCGCTGAATGACTGCCGGTCGTCTCTTCTGCAGGTTCTGCGTGACGGATTGGACCCGTGCGCCGATGTTCGCCAACTGCTGGAGTCCGGCCTGATCGACGATCCTCCGCTGAAGATGAACGAAGGGGGGGTCATCCGACCAGGTTTCCGCCCGGAACTGGACCACATGCGCGATATGGCCGCCAACGGCCGCCAGTATATCGCCAACCTGGAAGCCGAGGAACGCGAGAAAACGGGCATCAAGAACCTGCGCGTCGGCTTCAACAGCGTGTTCGGCTACTACCTGGAGGTCACAAAGTCGAACGTCGGGATGGCGCCCGAATCGTGGATTCGCAAGCAGACCACCGCCAACGGCGAGCGCTACATCACCCCGGAACTGAAGCGGCTGGAAGGGGAGGTGCTCGGCGCCGACGAGCATATCTCCGCGCTGGAATCCCAACTTTTCGATGAAATCCGAGACACGGTGGCCGCGCAATCCCCGCGCCTGCTGGCGCTTTCAGCGGCGGTCGCCCAGGTGGATACTTTGTTGAGCCTCGCGAAAACGGCTTCAGAGGGGCGTTATGTCCGGCCGGAGGTCAACTCCGGAACCGAAATCCGCATCACGGCCGGCCGCCACCCCGTGGTCGAACGCTCGCAGGACGAGGCGTTTATCCCCAACGATACGTTGTTGAACGACGAAGAGCGGCTCATCGTGCTCACCGGCCCGAATATGGCCGGCAAATCCACGTATCTGCGTCAGGTGGCGCTCATCGTGCTGATGGCGCAGATGGGCGGTTTCGTCCCGGCAGACGCGGCGGTCATCGGTGTGGTGGACCGCATCTTCACCCGTATCGGCGCTCAGGACGACCTGTCTGCAGGGCAATCCACGTTTATGGTGGAGATGACCGAAACGGCGAACATCATCGCCAACGCCACGGACCGGAGCCTGGTGGTATTGGACGAAATCGGGCGCGGCACCAGCACCTACGACGGCCTCAGCATCGCCTGGGCGGTGGCGGAGCGCCTGGCGGAAGTCGGGTGCAAAACCCTTTTCGCGACGCATTACCACCACCTGAACGACCTGGAGAAAACGTGCGAGGGTGTCCGCAACTACCGCATTGCCGTGCGCGAGGACGGGCACCACATCCTGTGGTTGCGCAAAATCGTGCGCGGGGGAACGGACAAGAGTTACGGCATTCAGGTGGCGCGTCTGGCCGGCCTTCCCGACACGGTGATTGCCCGCGCCCGCGAGGTTCTGGGCCAGTTGGAAACCAACGCAAAGCCCGCGCCCCAGGTCGCGAAAACCCAACATATCCAACTATCACTGTTCGAGGCCGAGGAACCGCCAGTGATACAGGAACTGCGCGCCCTGGACACCGACACCATGTCCCCCATCGAAGCGCTGACACTGTTGCACCGGTGGAAGCGGGACGTTACTAAAGGTTGAACACCACCACCAAGGTTTCGGCGAACCAGAAGGCTGAAGGCTCAAGCGGGTTGATATTCGATGGATGGGATGTGATAATCATAGCAGAACGTACGTTCGTTCTTGCTATACGGCCACCCGTTTCACACAATGTGTGTTATTGCATGGGCTTGCTCTGTGAAAATACTCATCGAGCCGTCGCCGTAGAGCAGGTTGGCGACGGTGTAGTCTATCTCTTTGAGCAGTAACCTTCCGCCAATTTCCAGGATGGTGCCGGAGCGGGACATCATGGGCAGTGTCTTGGTCGTCCCATCCTCATGATGGAACTCCCCCAGGCGGGTGTCCGTGCGCTTGAACTGATCTTTCCGTTTTCCGTGGAACGTGATGGTGTTCACGAGGGCGATGTGCTCGTCGGGACCCAAGGGCGGGATACCCGATGCCAGTTGCGCGTTGCGTGTAATCCAGTCAGTGAGGCGGGCCATTCCGGCGGTTGTGACGCTCGAAGCAACGCTGTCAGGAGGCCGGCGCCACGGATGTCAGGGTGAACTAAAGATATTTCGCGCAGGCGCTTGACGCGGCTTGCGTAAAGACGTATACTTGAATTTGCCGGTGGAAACACCGGCGACCCAAGTGGCGGTGTCGATCTCGACACTGGAATCTGGGAGACAAGCGAGAGCAAATTCGGAAATTCTTGACATATACCGCCCAAAGCGGTTAACGTGAATTTCAGAACCTCTCCGCCACCCGGCGATAGATGCCAGGTAGCGGGGATTTTTTGTCGCCCCTGCGCAATTCGCGCATTGGTGGCAAGCACCTTGACAATCGAGCAGCGTATCTGGTGAGTAAGGAAGACCCGTGATTGCTTAGTGTCGTTGTAGCGACGGCGCATCAGAGAGCAAGCGCGGGCAACATGCAAGTAAACGAGCAGATCGGACTTGCATAGCGAGTGAAAGTCAGTCAACGAGCGCGTAAAGCGTTTGTTGTTGAATAGAAACTTCTATGGAGAGTTTGATCCTGGCTCCGGACGAACGCTTGCGACGTGCCTGAGAAATGCAAGTCGAGCGGTTCTGAGGGCTGAACGGTGAAGACTGAGGGCTGAAGATGGA